>FUFK010042484.1_pt1 | contig 10662 bp, 12 predicted proteins | sample 1021851 | NCBI WGS metagenome assembly FUFK01 (sample SAMEA51879418, study PRJEB19060) | metagenome
ATCACATACGATGCTGACTTGATTCCATTAGTTCAGTTAACAGTTAACTCTCCTCTTGATACATCGACATATTAATCGTAAGATTAGAGTGCATTTCTGCATGGTCATCATAAACCTCATCAATTATTGGTGGGGTTTTTTCTTTACGCTACAATAAAACTAAATTACTTTATGGATCGTGGCAGCAACTATAGACGCTACATTATCAGGAACTTCAGCTAACAGTTACGTTACTTTGGCACAGGCTAATAGTTATTTTGAAACTGTGCCTGATTCAAGTACTTGGACAAATAAAACTGACGATCAGAAAAACAGGGCACTAATAGATGCAGCTAGACAGATAGATACTTTAAATTTTTATGGAGACAGATGTGATAATGGTCAGGCATTAAAGTTTCCTAGAAACAATTATGAAGTAGATGATGTTGAACTTTCTTGTACAGTAGTTCCAAATAATATTAAATATGCACAATATGAATTAGCTAGAGCTTTAGCAAATGATACTGATGCTATTACAGGAACTACTGGTAAAGATGGTAATTTTTCTGAAGTACAGTTAGGAGATTTGCAGGTTAAATATAATACCGATAGTCAGGGAACAGGATCTATAAATAATATTNTNGATGTTTACCCGTGGNTACAAAGTTATCTTGGAGCATATATGCTTGGTGGTGCAGGTAGTTTTCAACTTAGAGTGGTTAGAGGATAATGGCAGGTCAATTAGATTCATTATTTAAAAATGCAGCTAAAAGTGTTGTATCTCAACTAGGTACATCACAAGATTACAGTATTACTTATACAAAGAAAGCATCTCCTTCTTACAATACTTCTACAGGAGCTTTGACTACAACTGATACTAGCTACAGTATTAAAGTTCCAATATCATTTATTAGATCAGAAGAAGAAACTGGTCAAGAAATGAGACAGGCGAGACTATATATAACACCAGATCAGATTGGAGATAATCAGGCAGATTTAGATGATGAGATTACATTAAGTTATGCTGGTTCAAATAGAGTTACACAAATAGTTGATATTGATACGAAAAGAGGCGGGCAAGTGTACCTCTTCATTATTTTGGTGCGGTTCTAATGGCAACAAGATTTTTAAAAGACTTACCTAGAGATTTAGATAGAAAGATTAGTAGAGATTTTAATAATCTTATAAAAGATGTTCATTTTGAATTATCTAACCGAAATCAAACGCAACCAACAACAATGCCTGTTTTTACAGGATTTTTTGCTTCTAGTTGGAAAGCACAAAATAGTCCAGTAACAGCTAATCATAAGGTAGAAAACTATGAACCCTGGGCAACTCAAAGAAAGATAGTATGGCAAGCGTTTTCTAAAGGACAAAAAATTAGACCTCCAAAGCCAGTTGTTCAACCAAGATTTCCTGTAGGTTCAGGGAATCGAGTTTTCAATTATAGAAAAGCAGTTTTTATTGGAAACAAAGCAGAATATTCTCAATATGTTTTAGAGGGTGGAGAGATCCAAAGATTTGTTCAAGGTCAATTAGGTCGTTTGATAAAAGAAAATATGTCAGATAAAGGTAAGATATTTATAGGAGGAGCTACATCTGAGAAGTTCTCAGGTACTACATATACAAGTTTTGAAGCATGACCTTAGTAAACACAAGAGCAGCATTTGAAAAAGCAGTAACAGATGCAGTTGCAGCAGCAGATAATACTGTTGAAATGGTTTATGACAATGTTCATTACACTACACCTGGAAAAAGTACAAAGTATATTTTGATGAGTTTGAATTTTACTCAATCAACACAGCAAAATCAGGGAGCATCATCGGATTATTACGCTGGTGTTATTCAATGTAATGTTTACGTTCCAAAATCCAAAGGTACTTCTGTTTTATCTTCTATTTCTGAAGCTGTAATTGATGGACTTACTTCAGTAAATGCTTCTGATTATACAGATACATTTAGTTGTAAACCTAGAGTATTGGATATAAATGGCCCAACTCCATTGGAAATAGAGGATAGAAGTCATTTCATTGGAATAATATCTTGTCAATTTTCAGCAAATGCCTAGTATAATAGAATAGCAATCTAATAAATTTATGGAAGCGATTGAACTGCTCAAGAACAAATTTGGTGTTCAACAAAAATATTTATATGAATTGAAAGAGGGAGATGTAACAGTTTTAGAAATTTACTGGAATCCATTAACTATTGCAGAAAGAGAAATGATTGTTGGAAAATCTGGAGATTCAGCATCAAGTGAAGATTTTGCTTTAAATCTTATGATTCAAAAAGCATTAGATAAAGATGGTAAAAGATTATTTCAAGATGGTCATAGAGCTTCATTAAGAAGAGAAGTAAATGCAGGGATTCTGCAAGAAATTCAACTCGCAATGCTTAATTCTGGCACTGACTACAAATTGGAGGAAGCGAAAGCAGATTTAAAAAGCTAAAAACGATTGGTTTTTTATGTTTTTTTTAGCTTCAGAGCTAAAAATGACAATTCAAGAACTTACCAGTAAATTAACGCAGGAAGAATATATAAATTGGCTTGCTTACTATGAGTTAAAGAAAGAATATGAAGATAAAGCTTATGAAGAAGCAAAGAATAAATCACAAGCAAGAAAACGCTAAAAGCGGTACACTAAAATAAAGTTTTATTTTTGCTGTGGCCGATTACGGAGTAAATATAAATTTAAGAGTAAAAGGTCAATCTGGTCTTGATAGATTAAATACAAAAGTAAAAGAGTTAACAAAAAGTGTAGATAATATCCGTCAAATAGACATAATGAATCCTCGAAATACAGGGGGTGCAGGAGGAAAAGGTGCTCGTAATGATTTAAGAAAATACAGACAAGACATGGAGGATCTTGTCAAAGTAGTTAATAAATCTAAAGGAGTTTTTGGGAAGACTAGAAATCAACAACTTGCAGCGATAGATGCTTTACAAGAATATTCAAATAGTTTAACTATTGGTTCAAAAAAACAAAGAGCAGCAGTAGCAGCTACCTTGAGATTAACTCGTCAAACTGACCTCGATACAGTTGCAATACTTGAAAATACTAAAGCGAGAAAACAAAATATAGCCATTACTAGAAGATCAGGAGGAGGAGGAGGAGGCCGTGGCAGGAATCCTTTTCCTATGGGAAATCCAAAAGGAGCAGGAGCAGCATTATCAAGTGGATTAATTTCAGGTGCGTTTCCGTTGTTATTTGGACAAGGATTAGTTGGAGGTGCTGCTGGATTTGCTGGTGGTTTTGGAGGGACATTGGTTGGTGGCAAGATGGGAGGTTTTGCAGGAGGTCTTGTTGCTACTGCTGTTCTTCAGCAGATAACTACTCTTGCTCAAAACATGACAGAGCTTGGTAAAGCATTTGATGAACTCAACCCAAATGTTCAAGCTGTTACTGGTGCTTTAGGGTTAGCTGGTTCTGTAGAAGAGAAAAGACTTTTATTGATAGAAAAAACTCATGGTGCTCATGTTGCATTAAATATGGTTACTGAGCAAATGAATCAAGCTATAGGAGAACAAGGAGTAAAAAATCTAACAGAGTTTGCAGAAGCTAGTCGTTTAGCTGGTAATCAATTTAAGCTAGCGATGACAAGAATACAGGCAGCTTTAGCTCCATTAATGAAATTTTTTGTAGATGCTACAGGTGCAACCAGAGCAGAAACTACACGATTAGCAAACTTAACAGAAGATAAACAGCTTGCAGACATGAGAAGTGAGCTTGCAACATTAGAAGGGACATCAGCCAGTGGTTTAGGAAGAAAAGGTGTTAAAGATAGAGATGCTAGGATAAATAAATTAAGAGAAGAAATTTTTGAAAGAGAAAAATTATTAGCTGTTACAGGAAAACAAATAGAAAAAGAAAAATTCAGAAACCAACAGTTTGCTTCTGCAACAAAAAGTTTAGAAGATCAAAATACATTTTTACAAAATCAAATACTTCTAGGACAAAGGGGAGCAGAAATTGAAAAGTTAAAACTTGCAACAGCAAAAGAAATGGGCATTGCTGTTAAAGATTTAACACCAGAGCAAGTAAAACAACTTGAAAATCTTATAAAAACAAGAGATGAATTGAGATTGTTAAATGACTTATATCAAGGTATTGCTAATACAGTTCAATCAGGTCTTGTTGATGCAATAGATGGTGCGATAAACGGAACTAAGACTCTTGGCGATGTAGCTCGTAGTGTTTTTGGAGCGATCCAGAGACAGCTTATAAACTTTGCTGCAACTTCTTTCCTAAGAGCAATTCCTGGTATTGGTGGATTCTTTGCGAATGGTGGTGTTACTAAGCCTAATAAATCATATATTGTTGGAGAACGTGGGCCAGAATTATTTACCCCAGGAGTTACAGGAAGAGTTACTCCTAATCACGAAATGGGTGGGGGATCTACAAATGTTGTTGTTAATGTAGATGCTTCTGGTTCTAATGTGGAGGGAGATGAAGAAGAAGGCAGAGCATTAGGGGTTGCATTATCAGCAGCTATAGAGACAGAATTAATTAAGCAGAAACGACCTGGAGGTTTACTTGCATAATGGCTACTTTTCCATCAATCACACCAACTTACGGACAGCAAAAAAGATCCGCACCAAATACAAAAACAATTCGTTTTGCTGATGGCTATGAGCATAGAATATTATTTGGACTTGCTGCACATCAAAACCCAAAAGTTTATAATTTTACTTTCAATGTATCGGAAACAGATGCAGACACTATAGAAGGGTTTCTTGATAGTCGTGCAAATGATAGTGCCAGTTTTACTTTTACTCCACCAGGAGAAGGTTTTACCAAAACAGGAACTTACTCTCAATCAGGAACTACAGTAACAGTTACAATCACAAGTCATGGTGTAGCGGTAGGAGATGAACTCACTATTGATTACACAACTGGATCTGCAACTGATGGTACTTTTCTTGTCGCTTCGGTTACTGATTCAAATGTTTTTACTGTTACTGCTGCTGCAAGTGCTACGAATAGTGGTAATGTTTCGATTACTTTATCTGGTGCTGGACAATATGTTTGCGAAACTTGGTCAAAATCTATACCATATAACAATAGAGCTACGATCCAAACAACATTTAGAGAGGTGTTTGAACCATGAGCAGTTCTGCTATTGTTAGCAATCTTCAGAGTACAAATCCATCAGCAATAATTGAACTTTTTACTTTAGCTTTAGACAATAGTTTACATGGTGCTACTACTGTTTATAGATTTCACGCAGGTAGTAGCCTTAAAGATAATGGAGAGATAGTTTGGGCTGGTAATAGTTATCAAAGATTTCCAATACAAGCAGAAGGTTTTGCTTTTCAAAAAGGAATGTTACCTAGACCAACATTAACTGTCAGCAATGCACTAGGGACTATTACAGGTATTCTATTAAATGTAAATACAACAACTGCTGGTAATGATCTTACTGGTGCAACTGTTACTCGTATCAGAACTCTTGCAAAATTTTTAGATGCTGTAAATTTTCCTGGAGACATAAATCCTTATGGAACACCAGATCCTACAGCAGAGTTTCCGCAGGAAATATATAAGATAGATAGAAAATCAGCAGAAAATAGAGATGTAGTTCAGTTTGAATTAGCCTCTGTATTTGATCTTGCTGGTATTCGTGCTCCTAATAGACAATGTACTAGAGCCGAGTTTCCTTCTATTGGTACGATTGCAACATGAATTGGAAAGAAGCTGCACTTAATCATGCTGAAACCGAAGATCCAAAAGAATCTGTTGGTCTTTTGTTGAATGTAAGAGGTAAAGAAAGATACTATCCTTGTCGTAATCTTTCCATAACAGCACATCAATGTTTTATTCTTGATCCAGAAGATTATGTAAAAGCTACAAATGTAGGAGAAGTTACTGCTGTTGTTCATAGTCATCCAACAACACCACCAGAAGCTAGTCAAGCAGATAAAGTTGCTTGTGAACAAAGTGGACTTCCGTGGCATATTGTTAATCCAAAGACAAAGAAATGGGGATATTATGAACCACAAGGATATGAAGCACCTCTACTTGGTCGGCAATGGGTATGGGGTATTACAGATTGTTGGAGTCTGGTAAGAGACTATTACAAACAGGAAAAAGGTATAGAGTTGAAAGATTATGAAAGAACTATTACTCCAGAAGAGTTTATGAAAGATCCTTTATTTGAAAGTTATGCTTGGCGAACAGGATTTAGAGAACTTAGACCAGATGAAAAATTACAAGCTGGAGATGTTTTATTGATGAGCATTTTAGATTCAACTTTAAATCATGTAGCTATTTTTCTTGGAGATGAGGTATTACATCATTTAACCGATAGACTATCCTGTAGAGAACCATATTCTCCGTGGTTACTAAAATGTACTGGCAAGAGGTATCGTTATGCTTCGTAAAATAAAATTATATGGAGAACTTGCAGAATTTGTAGGACATAAAGAATTTGAGGTAAAGGCTGATACTTTAGCTCATGCTGTTAGTTTTTTAGTTAATAATTTTGAAGGAATAGATAAATTTATGAATCCTAAACATTATCAGGTAAAAATTGGTAGCTATGCAGTAGATGAATCGGAACTTTCTTATCCTATTGGACAAGAAGATATACATTTTATTCCTGTTATTTCTGGTGCTGGTAGAGGTTTTGGAAAGATATTATTAGGTGCTGCATTAATTGGTTTAGCATTCATTCCTTTTGCTGGTGCTGGAACTGGTTTAGGTGCTGCTTTTAAAGGTGGTTTTTCAGCAGCAAAATTTGCAAAAGTTGGATTTATTTCAAAAGGATTAGCTGGTTTAGGTACTGCTCTTGTTCTGCAAGGTGTAAGTGATATGTTATTTCCTGTTCCAGAAGTGCCTGAATTTGAATCAGAAGAAAACCCTAGATTATCATTTAGTTTCGGTGGAACGCAGCAGACAGGAAGAGCAGGAACTCCTGTTCCTTTAGTTTACGGAGAAATATTTACTGGTAGTGTTGTAATAAGTGGAAGTATTGATACTGAACAGGTACAGGCATGATTGAAAAGAAACATCTTATTCGAGGTGCGAAAGGTAATGATCCACCTCCATCGCCTCCGCAACCAACTAGAGAACCTGATACTTTACATAGTAGGCAGTTTGCAACCTTCCTTGATCTTGTTTCAGAGGGAGAGATAGAAGGTTTTGCAACAGCGTCAAAAGAAGGCAGAACAAAAGGTACAACTGCATATAATAATGCTGCATTAAAAGATGTTTTTCTTAATGACACTCCAGTATTAAGGTCAACAGCAGATTCTACAAATCCACAAACTACAGATTTTAATTTTCAAGATGTAAAATTTACTCCTCGTTTTGGTACTGGAGATCAGACAAAGATTCCTGGAATCGAAAGTAGTGTATCAACAACAAGCGTTGGTGTTGAAGTTACTGCAAGCACTCCTGTTACTCGTCAGATAACAAATACTAATGTTGATGCTGTAAAAGTATCTATTACGTTTCCACAGTTGCAAAAAGCTACTGATGCTGGAGATTTGTTAGGTTCTTCTGTTCAGTTAAAAGTAGCTGTTCAATATAATTCTGGTGGTTTTACTGACGTTATTACCGACACTATTAGAGGTAGAAGTGGAGATGCGTACCAAAAGGACTATCGTGTGAATATTACTGGATCGTTCCCTGTTGATATAAGAGTTAGCAGAGTTACAGCAGACAGCACAGATACTAATTTAAGAGATGCTTTTCAGTGGACAAGTTTTGGAGAAATTATTGATGATGCCTCTACTTATTTAAACAGTGCGTATAGTTCTATAAGGCTAGATTCGATGCAGTTTAGTTCTATTCCTGCNCGTAAATTTAGAATTAGAGGAATAAAAGTAAGGATTCCAGGAGCAGGTGCATCCAGTTCTGGTACGCCAAGTGTCGATTCTGCTACTGGCCGCATAATTTACCCTGACGGATATATTTTTAATGGAGTTATGGGAGCAGCTACATGGTGTTCATGCCCTGCGATGGTGTTACTAGATTTGCTCACGACCTCAAGGTACGGATTTGGAGATCATATAACAGATAGTTCTCTTGATCTTTTTAGTTTTGTAAATGCCAGTAAGTTTGCTAATACACTTGTTGATGATGGTGCTGGAGGACAAGAAGCTAGATTTAGTTGCAATGTAAATATTCAAAGCCCTAAAGAAGCCTTTTCTTTGATAAATGAATTAGCAGGAGTAATGAGGTGTATGCCAATATGGTCTGCTGGAACAATAACAATTACTCAAGATAAGCCTACCGATCCAAGTTATTTATTTACTTTGTCAAATGTAACTGAAGAAGGTTTTTCATATTCTGGTAGTAGCTTGAAAACAAGACATAGTGTTATATCTGTGTCTTACTTCAATATGGATAGTCAGGAAGTTGATTTTGAGGTAGTAGAAGATGCAACTGCAATATCTAAAATAGGAACTGTTGTAAAACAAGTAAAAGCATTTGCTTGTACTTCAAGAGGTCAAGCTAGAAGATTAGGGAAAGCAATATTATTCGCAGAGCAAAACGAAAGTGAAGTTGTTGCATTTGCCACTTCCATTGATTCTGGTGCGGTTGTAAGACCAGGTGCGATTATTGAGATCCAAGATCCAGTAAGAGCAGGGATAAGAAGAGGTGGAAGATTATCTGCTGTTACTTCTACTACTGTTGTTACTGTTGATGATACTTCTGCAACTGATTTAGCTGTAGATGCTAGTGGTAATCCTGTTGGAGATGCAANANTAGCTGTAATTTTACCNGATGGATCGTTTGAAAGTAAGGCAATCTCATCTGTCTCAGGTGGAACTATTACTGTAAGTTCTGCTTTTTCTCAGACTCCTAATGTAAATGCAAACTTTCTTATATCAAACGTCACTACTCAATCTCAATTATTCAGAGTAATAACAGTAGAAGAACAAGATGGTATTAATTATGCAATTACNGCNTTNTCTTATGTTGAAGGNAAGTATGCGTTTATTGAAGATGGCGAAGCATTAACAGCAAGAACTGTATCTAAATTAAATTCACTTACTGAACCTCCTTCTGGTTTAAATGCTGTTGAAAGAATATTTCCTATTAATAATCAAGCTGTATCAAAGATTGTTATTAGTTGGCAACCTATTGTCGGTGTTGTTCAGTATCAGGTTAATTACAGGTTTGAAGATGAAAACTTTATAAGTGAAAAGGTATCAAGACCTGATTTTGAAATAATGAACAGTAGAAAAGGAACTTATACGATCCAAGTATTTTCATACAATGTTTTAGATCAACTTTCAGCAACTTCTAGTAATTTAACTTTTGAAGCTGTTGGTAAGACAGCAGTTCCACAGGATGTTACAGGATTACTTGTCGAACCAGTTTCAGATCAGTTTGTACGACTACGCTTTGATAAAGCAACAGATATTGATGTTACGCATGGTGGAAACGTGGTTGTTCGTCATAGTAATCTTACAGATGGAACGGGTACATTTACTAATTCTGTTGATATTATTCCTGCATTACCAGGGAACGTATCTGAAACATTAGTACCAGCAGTAGATGGAGAATATATCCTTAAATTTAGAGATGATGGTGGCAGACTAAGTTCTGGAGAAACTTCTGTTGTCGTAACTACTCCTGATCCTGTACCTAAATTACTTGTATTAGCAGATAGAGAAGATACTGATGCAACACCTTTTGCTGGAGATAAAGTTGATTGTTTCTTTTCTGATGATGTAAACGGGCTTGTTCTTGGATCGTTAGAAACATTAGATAATGTCGCTGACTTCGATACCATTCCTGATTTTGACTTCTTAGGTGCGGTTGATATTACAGGTGGTCATTATGACTTTGCTTCTAAGCTGGATCTAGGTGGCAAGCAACCACTTAGATTGAAACGTCATTTTGTCACTCAGGGTTTTTATCCAAACGATCTGATTGATAAGAGAACAGCAAATATTGATACTTGGACAGACTTTGATGGTGCTACTGCATTTGATGTCAACGCAAAACTATTGGTGGCAACAACTGACAGCGATCCAGCTACATCTGATTCTGCTACTTATACACAATCTGGAACGACAATAACAGTAACAAAATCTAGTCATGGATTTAGTATTGGTACTTTTGTCGATATTGATTTTACAAGTGGTGGTGCAACTGACGGATATTTTGAGGTTCAGTCTGTACCAAGTAGCAGTACTTTCACTGTCACTGCGTCATCCAGTGCAACAATATCAAGTAGCAACTGTAATATCGGAGCAGGATTTACTAAGTTCAACACACTTGCTAATGGAACGTTTATTGGTCGAGGATTTAGATTTAGATGTGAGATGGATTCAGATGATCCTGCACAATCTATTGAAATAGATCAACTTGGCTATACAGCAGAACTTGATAGTAGAACTGAAACTGTAAATACTGCGATAGCATCTGGTACGTCTAGTAAGGCAGTTACGTTCCAGCATCCTTTCTTTACAGGAACTTCTGAACTTGGAGGATCTACTTCTGCTTATCTGCCTAATATCGGAATTACTTTAGAAAATGCCCAGGCTGGAGACTTTTTCGCTTTATCTAGTATTTCTGGTACAGGATTTACAATAGATGTAAAAAATAGAGATACATCTGGTAGTGAAACTTTTGTTAATAGAAATTTCAAATATGCTGCAACGGGATTTGGGCGTGGTAGTTAGTATTGAATTAAGATATACTTAGATAAAAAATTGGATTAGGT
>FUFK010041661.1_pt1 | contig 10661 bp, 10 predicted proteins | sample 1021851 | NCBI WGS metagenome assembly FUFK01 (sample SAMEA51879418, study PRJEB19060) | metagenome
ACTGTTGACGTATCAAGAGGTGTTGGTAATGATTACTCAGCATTTTGTGTAATAGATACCACAACTATTCCTTATAAGATGGTTGCTAGATATAAGAACAATGAAATAAAACCTATCGTTCTACCAAATATTATTGTAGATGTGGCAAAAAATTATAACAACGCATACATCTTATGTGAAGTAAATGATATTGGTGGACAGGTCGCGGATATTATTCAGTTTGATTTAGAATATGAGAATTTGTTGATGGCTGCAATGAGAGGTCGTGCAGGTCAACAACTAGGTCAAGGTTTCTCTGGTAAGAAAACTCAACTTGGTGTTAAGATGTCTACAGCAACAAAACAAGTTGGATGTTCTAACCTTAAAGCATTAATAGAAGAGGATAAATTACTTATAAATGATTATGACACGATTGCGGAACTAACAACGTTTATTGCAAAGGGTCAAACATTCCAAGCGGAAGAAGGTTGTAATGATGACCTTGCTATGTGTTTAGTTATCTTTGGTTGGATGGCAATGCAACCATACTTTAAAGAAATGCATGACAATGACGTACGTCAACGTATCTACGAACAGCAGAAAGATATGATTGAACAGGATATGGCACCATTTGGTTTTGTAACTGACGGAATGGAAGACGATTATTTTGCAGATGCACAGGGAGATGTATGGAAAGTCGCGGAATATGGAGATAAATCCTATATGTGGGAGTTTAGGTAAGGTTTCAAAAATATAAATAATCCTAGACAATCAGATCTTGGAATTAACCTAGGAGTAAATTAACCATGGCAGCTAATCAATCATCGCCAGGTGTGGTGGTACAGGAGAGAGACCTTACTACTATTACCACATTATCGACCGCTAACGTTGGTGTGCTCGCTGCACCTTTTGAGCTTGGTCCTGTTGAGGAAATTGTCGAAATATCCAGTGAGAGGGATCTTGCAGATAAGTTTGGTAAACCTAACGAGTATAACTATGAGTATTGGTTTACTGCATCACAGTTCCTTGCATATGGTGGATTGTTAAAAACAATTCGTATCGACTCTTCATCTCTCAAAAACGCAGTTAGTAATGGCACTGCAATTAAAATTAAAAATGCCAATGAGTATGAGACCACTTACGAATCTGCTACTAACGCATGGAAGTGGGCATCAAGGACTGCAGGAACTAAAGGAAATTCAATCGGTGTATTTGTAACAGACGCAGGTGCTGATCAAATCGCTGTTGTTCCCGCTCCTGGTTCAGGTAACGATCATGAATTCGTTGCTGATGAAGCACTATCCGCAACTTCTGGTGCTGCAGGTAAAGTATACAAATACAGCGTTGTATTGACAGTCACAACTGTTGTAGGTGACTTCGTTCCTGGCACAACAACAACCGTTGCTATCTCTGGTTCTAACCAGACAGTTAACGTACTTGCTTGGGATCCTGCTAATAAGAAACTTGAAATCGGTCTTCCTTCTGGTGGTATCACTGGTATCCTTGCTGATGGACAGACTGTAACTCAAGGTTCTAACACATGTGTAATTGCAACATCTGGTATTGAAAGAAGGGTATATATTGGATTAGATAAAGGTAGTATTGAATTCGCTGCTTCTGATAGTATCGCTGATACTAACTCAACTGCTGTTTCAATCACTTCAGTTCGTTCTGAGTATGCAGAGCGTGAGTATCTACCTGGTTCAAAATGGATTAACGTTGCTCCTCGTCCTGGCACTTCACAGTATGCAACTAATGCAGGTGGATTCAGAGATGAACTTCACATCCTAGTTATTGACATCGATGGTGGTGTTACTGGAACAACTGGTGCACTTCTTGAGAAATTTACAGGTATCTCTAAAGCATCTGATGCTAAGACATCTGTTGGTGAAGCAAACTACTACAAAGAAGTAGTTAAGCAAAAGTCCGAGTATATCTACTGGGGTCTACATGAGACAGGAGTATTCAACGCAACTGCTTCTGCTGCTGCAGGAAACTGGGGTTTAACTGCTGCTTCACGTCAGTTCAACTTGCTACGTTCTGCAGATGGATCTACAGGATATCCTGAGGGAAGAACAACTGTAGGTTCTAAGAACAACTCAACATTCTACTACAGACTAACTGGTGGTGTTGATTACGCAGTATCTGGTGGTAACTACACTGTTTCAAATTCAGGAGTTTCAACTGCATATCAACTAGTAGAAGATCCTGAGTCACAAACAGTTGACTTCCTACTTACAGGTCCTTCAGGTGCTGATGATGCTTCTGCTCTTGCTAAAGTAACTGCTCTAGTTAACATTGTTGAAGAGAGAAGGGACTGCATGGTATTCGTTTCTCCTCGTAGAGGAAACGTAATTGGAGTTACTAATTCTACTACTGCAACAGAAAATATCGTTGAATTCTTCGATCTACTACCAAGCACTTCTTACATGGTGTTTGATTCTGGATACAAGTATATCTACGATAAGTATAATGATGTATACAGATACATTCCATGTAACGGAGATATCGCAGGTTTATGTTTACAGACAACTGAGGTTTCAGAACCATGGTTCTCACCTGCAGGTTTCCAACGTGGTATTCTAAGAAATGCTATTAAACTAGCATACACACCAACAAAGACACAAAGAGATCGTCTGTATGGAAACAGAATCAACCCTGTCGTATCATTCCCTGGTCAAGGCGTCGTCCTCTTTGGTGACAAGACTGCACAAGGATTTGCATCCGCGTTTGATAGAATCAACGTCCGTCGTCTATTCCTCACCATCGAACGTGTTATCTCAGGTGCTGCTAAGTCACAACTCTTTGAGCAAAACGATGAAGCACAGAGATCACTCTTCTTGAATATTATCGAACCTTATCTAAGGGATGTTCAAGGTCGTCGTGGTGTAACAGACTTCTTAGTTAAGTGTGATTCATCTAACAACCCACCAGAGGCAGTTGATCGTGGAGAGTTCTTCGCGGAGATCTTCGTGAAACCAACACGCACAATCAACTACATTACCTTGACATTTGTAGCAACTAGAACTGGAGTTTCATTCAGCGAAGTAGCAAATTAAATTAAATACACACTTTTTTCAGAGGGTTTCCGCATTGGTACCCTCTGAAAATTTTTATTAGTCTAAATATAACTGACGGAGACACCTAAAAAAATGGCAAAAAGAGGAACTATTGACGATTTTAAGGCAAATGTCACATCAGACTTTGCTCGTCCTAACCTGTTTCAGGTTGATCTAGCATTTCCCACTGGAATTATCAACAATTCCTCTCTGATTAATCTTGGTAAGTTTACTGTTCGCGCAGCAAACCTTCCTTCATCTCAGATTGGCGTTATCGAAGTTCCTTTCAGAGGACGTGTTCTAAAGATTGCAGGAGACAGAACGTTTGAACCTTGGACAATTACTGTTATGAATGACAGTGGATTTGTTCTAAGATCCGCATTTGAATTGTGGGCATCAAGTATTCAAGCGTACAACGAAAACTTCACTTCCGCAGCAACACTTGGAAACGAGAATGACTCGACTGGATACTTTGCTGACATGAGTGTTCACCAATTAGCAAAAGATATTAAGAGTGGTGACAAGCCTAGAGTGCTTAAGTCATACAAGTTCTATAATATATTCCCTAGTGCAATCGCAGCGATTGATCTAGATTACGGAAACAATGATGCAATCGAAGAGTTCACAGTAGAGATGCAAGTTCAATACTGGACTCCACTTGATGCGTCAATAGCAGCGAACAGTTAACCCGCTAAATATAACAGGACCAATAATTTAACTTTAAATAATGGCAAATCAGCTCTTCGGTTTTTCACTTGAGAGAGCGAAGAAGGTTCCTAAGGGACCTTCTTTTGTTCAAAAGGATAGTATGGATGGATCGCAACCTATTGTAGGTGGCGGTTACTATGGATATTCCGTTGATTTTGATGGCACAGTCCGCAATGAGTATGAACTAATCACTCGTTATAGAGAGATGGTTCTACAACCAGAGTGTGACAGTGCGGTTGATGACATCGTGAATGAAACTATTTGTGGCAACTTTGATGACGTTCCCGTCGAAGTTGAGTTGTCCAACTTGAAACAATCCGACAAAATTAAAAAATTAATCAGAGAGGAGTTTTCAGAAATTCTTCGTTTGCTTGATTTTGATAATAGATCGTACGAAATCTTCCGTCGTTGGTATGTCGATGGAAGATTATTTTATCATAAGGTTATTGACCCAGATAACCCTAGGGACGGTCTTGTGGAATTGCGTTATATCGATCCCCGCAAGATTCGTAAGGTTACAGAGTATGATCAGAAACGTCCTAACGATCTTCGTGGACTTGATCTTAATACTCAACTTACACAAAAATCTGCAGATTATTATCTTTATAATCCAAAGGGTTTAAAAAACTCTGGATCACAGCAAGGAATTAAAATTGCTGCAGACTCAATCACTTATTGTCATTCTGGTATACAGGATCTCAATAAGAATATGACACTAAGTCATCTACATAAAGCAATCAAAGCGGTTAATCAACTCCGTATGATTGAAGACTCATTGGTAATCTATAGGTTATCGAGAGCACCAGAAAGAAGAATCTTTTACATTGATGTAGGTAACCTTCCTAAGAACAAAGCGGAACAATATCTCCGTGAAGTTATGGGAAGGTATCGTAATAAATTGGTGTATGATGCAAACACTGGTGAGATTAAAGATGATAAAAAGTTCATGTCTATGTTGGAAGACTTCTGGTTACCTAGACGTGAAGGTGGAAGAGGTACAGAAATTTCTACTCTACCAGGTGGACAAAACCTTGGTGAATTAGAAGATGTAAAATACTTCCAAAAGAAACTTTATAAAGCACTTAACGTTCCATCATCTAGATTGGAAACAGAAACTACCTTTAATATAGGTCGTGCTGCTGAAATTACTAGAGATGAAGTTAAGTTTCAAAAATTCATTGCTCGTCTGCGTAAGAGGTTCAGTGAATTATTCATGGATCTTTTAAAAACTCAAGTCATTCTGAAAGGAGTTATGTCTCTTGAAGAATGGGATGAGATGAAAGAACACATTCAGTTCGATTTCATCGCTGATAATTACTTTACTGAATTAAAAGAGATTGAAATTCGTAACGAAAGAATGAATCAAGTTAACGTAATGGATCCTTATGTTGGTAAATACTTCTCAGTTGAGTATATGCGAACACAAGTTCTCAAGCAAACCGCACAGGAGCAAAAGGAAATTGACAAACAAATCGACTCTGAAATGCAATCAGGTGTTATACCTGATCCTTCAGCAGAAATGGATCCCTCTGTTGATCCTAATGCAGCCCCACAAGGGGGAGTAGAAGGACAACCACAAGAAGCACCACAGGTTGAACCTGCGGATGCGAAGCGGGGAGAATTCTAAATACTAAATATTATTAGTGAGTTATTACTATGCCAAGCGAAATTGCACAAAAAATAGTAGATCAAATTTTCGGAGATGAAAAGTCTAAAGCAATCGACTCCGTAAATGATGCTCTTGCTGCTGCATCTTATGATGCAATTCAAGCAAGAAAGGTTGAGTTTGCAAAATCAATGGGTTTTGAACTAGATGATACTGCTCAAGATGCTGCTGATGAAATCGCAGATAATCTACCTGATGGTACTGAAGCACCAGAAACTGTAGAAGTTGATGGTCGTAAACCAGAAGATCCACCAGAAGCAGAGAAAGAAGAACCAGTTGCTGACGCAACACCATCTTCTGTAGAACCAACCGAGGAACCAAACGATGAGACTGATAGCTGAAGAAATTACAAATGTTGACTTTCTCTCTGAAGAGAAGGATGGCAAGAAGAATTACTTTATCGAAGGTATCTTTCTGCAGTCGGAAATTAAAAACCGCAACAACAGAATGTATCCTCAAAAAACTTTAGCAAGAGAAGTTGCTAAATACGATGAGAATTACATTCAGAAAGGAAGAGCACTAGGAGAGTTAGGTCATCCTGACGGTCCTTCAATTAACCTTGATCGTGTTTCTCACAAAATTCTTTCTCTTAAGGAAGACGGAAATAACTTTATCGGTAAGGCAAAGTTACTTGACACTCCTATGGGTAAGATTGCAAAAGACCTCTTAGGTGAGGGTGTCAAACTAGGTGTTTCATCTAGAGGCATGGGTTCAATCCGCAAGGAAGAGAACTGTAACGTTGTTATGGACGACTTCATGTTAGCAACTGCTGCTGATATCGTCGCTGATCCTTCTGCACCTGATGCTTTTGTTAATGGAATCATGGAAGGAAAAGAGTGGGTTTGGGATAATGGAATCCTAAAAGAGGCAGCTGTAGCCGAAATAAAAACAGAAATTGATCACGCTACACTCATAAATTTACAAGAACGCAAGATTTCCGCGTTTGAGAAGTTTCTTAAGAGTTTGTGATTTATAAATAAACATAGACAACGCTAATGCACAACGGAGAATACAATGTCTGAGACCTCTACTAAAGAGTTAGATAACATGGAAAAAGTGACCGAAGGCTCTAACCCCGTAACCAAGAATGCAAAACCTGGTGATCCTATTGATACATCTGGTTCTGAAATTTCTAAGGTTATCGATGTTACTTCAGATTCAATGGAAGGTGCTAAAGGCACTAAGAACGCTGGTAAATCTGCATCTAATGCAGTAAAGCACGAAGGTTCTAAGTCTTTATCCACTAAGCCAAGTTCAGCATCCGCAAAGATGGAGGAAAATGAATCAGAAGCAGAAGAAGAAATCACTGAAACCAAGTACGACTTTAGTCAAGATGTTGACGCTCTTGTCGCTGGTGAGGAACTCTCAGAAGAATTCCGAGTGAAAGCAGCAACCATCTTTGAAGCAGCAGTAACTGCTCGCGTCAATGATGAAACTAAAGCGTTGCAAGAAGCATTTGAATCTACTCTGACTGAAGAAGTCGAGAAGATCAAAACAGAATTGTCTGAAAAAGTAGATGACTATCTATCTTATGCTGCAGAGAACTGGATGAAGGAAAATGCACTCCAGATCGAGCACGGTATCAAGACTGAGATGGCAGAGTCATTCTTTAACGGACTCAAGGATCTTTTCTTGGAGCACAACTTCAACGTTCCAGAAGAGAAATACAACCTGCTAGATGGTATGGCAGGTGAGTTAGATGATATGGAGGCTAAACTCAACGAGCAAATCGACACTAACGTATCTTTAAATAAGAGAATTGGTGAGTTTGTTAAAATGGAAATCGTGAACGAAATTGCTACTGGACTTGCTGAAACCCAAAAGGAGAAGCTATCTAAGTTAGCAGAGGGTGTTGAGTTTGAAACTGAGGAAGACTATCGCAAGAAAGTCGAAACCATCAAGGAATCATACTTTACTAAAAAGGCTGAAGTCGTTGCAGAAGCAAAGACCGAACCCACCGAGGAAAGTTCTGAACCCCTTGTGGAAGAAACAACTAGCGGATCTATGTCGAAGTATGTAGATGCAATCGCTCGTTGGTCCAAATAATTTGTTAAATTAACTACTACTTAAAGGAAACTTAAATGGCTAACATTAAGCAACTCCAAGAGAAGTGGGCACCCGTTCTTGATCACGACGCACTTCCAAATATCGAAGATGCTCATAAGAGAGGCGTAGTCGCACAACTTTTAGAGAACCAAGAAAAAGCACAAGCAGAAGAAGGTCAGATTCTTACTGAAACTCTTCAAACAACTGGTTACACAGGTGGCAGCACCGCTACAGGTCCTGTTGCAGGTTTCGACCCAGTTCTAATTTCATTGATCAGAAGATCAATGCCACAACTTATTGCATATGATATCGCTGGCGTTCAGCCAATGACTGGTCCTACTGGACTTATCTTCGCAATGAGAACTAACTATGGTAGCGAAAGAGATCCAAACGCATCTGGTTACGACGAAGCATTCTTCGATGAGCCAAACGCAGGTTTCTCTGGAGGTCCTGGTGCATACGATCCTGGTGCAACAGATGCTACCAACGACGCACAAGGTACTAACCCTGCACTGCTCAACGATTCACCAGCAGGTACATACGAGCAAGCAGATGATGCTACTGGTATGACCACAGCAACTGCTGAAGCACTAGACGATAGTTCTTCTTCAACTGCATTCCGTGAAATGGGATTCAGCATCGAGAAGGTAACTGTTACTGCTAGATCTCGTGCGTTAAAGGCAGAGTACAGCATCGAGCTAGCTCAAGACTTGAAAGCAATTCATGGTCTTGATGCCGAGCAAGAGTTAGCAAATATTCTTTCAACTGAAATCCTTGCTGAAATCAACAGGGAAGTTGTTAGAACTATCTACACTAACGCTGTTAAAGGTGCTCAAAACAACACTGCTACTGCAGGTATCTTCGACCTTGATGTTGACTCAAATGGAAGATGGTCTGTTGAGAAATTCAAAGGACTTCTATTCCAGATTGAAAGAGATGCTAACGCTATCGGTCAGCAAACTCGTCGCGGAAAGGGCAACATCTTAATCTGCTCTGCAGACGTTGCATCTGCTCTCGGCATGGCAGGCGTTCTAGATTACTCTCCTGCTCTTAATGGTAACAATGCTTTGACAAACGTTGACGATACTTCCTCAACTCTTGTTGGAACATTAAACGGTAAGATTAAGGTTTACGTTGATCCTTACTCTGCAAACGTTGCTGATAAGCACTTCTATGTTGCAGGTTACAAAGGAACTTCTCCTTATGACGCAGGTTTATTCTACTGCCCATACGTTCCATTACAGCAAGTTAGAGCAATCAACCCTAACACATTCCAACCAAAAATCGGGTTTAAGACTCGTTACGGTATGGTCTCTAACCCATTCTCAGGTGGACTTACTCAAGGATCTGGTGCACTTACAGCTAACGCTAACAAGTACTACAGAAGAGTTCAAGTTACAAACATCATGTAATTCAGATTACATATTTTCTAAAGAGGGTGTTGACACCCTCTTTTTTTATGCTATAATATATTTTGTAAGGACGCTTACACTGGGTGTGACTGAATAAACTTACTGGCATCTAGCTGGTTAAGGTGATGAGACACAGGTGGTGCTGCTATCTTCGGATAGAATCGACTTACCAGTCGGGTCTCAGGCAGAGGTGTTTTTCTAAACTGTAGAAATGCCCGCCTCTTGTTGGTATACAGGAATCCAACCACCCTCTTTTCATATAATGTTTGTTATTTGTTTGTTTAAAAGACCTTCGGGTCTTTTTTTTATGTGTAGGTATAAACTCGTAGGCATTAATATTTCTTACTTTCAACACATATTTTTAACCCTCTAATAATAAATAGTAGCAGAATTAAGGAGACACAAGATGTAACCAAACTTCTTTTGTTATGTAATTCGAGAAATGGAGAAGTCAATGCATCACAATATAGAGTCACGCAATCAGATGTATGAATGGAATCATACAGAAGAAAAACTGGATGAGTACTATGAATGCCTTATCGATTGCGATGTTGGTCACAGTTCGAGTGGTTGCAGACGAATTTGCAAAGAAATTTTAATGTAAACTAGCGTAAAAGGGGGTCTGTAAAGACCCCTATTTTTTTGTGCTAAATAATATCACACAATGGAATTACATTATGGATTATAATCCTTATTCTCCTGAGTGGCATCGAAAAAGATACTTGAAAGAAGCACTAGACAAGTATCTTGACGACTACGTTGAAAACAGTATCATTATAAATGATATTAAAGATATCCTTCACAGTAGATCTGATGAAGCATATAAAGAGTATACAAAACTCAATCAACTTAAAGCCAAACTCAGCACTGATTAAAAAATGCTTTCAACCCAATACCGACTCCGACTGGAGTCTATCTGTAAACAGATTGTAGATGGTGAAGATGTCAAGCTAGATGACATGATTTGGGCACAAAAACTAGCAAAAAGAAATACTACTGCTGCAACTTGGTTACGACAAGCAAGACAGAAAGCAGCAAATCCCGACATGAAAGAGGGAGGAACTGACGATTTTCTGAATAAGATGGGGTTAGGAGAACCCGACCCATCTGATTATAGAAGTGGGTTCGGTAGTGCAGATGACATTGGTGAATGGTTTAATCGTGATAAACCCGATGACTGGAGGCAGCGAGACTAATGGCAACATGGTTTGATAACCAACTAAGCAATAGGAACTTTTTGTCTCCTATTGGATTTTTGTTTGTACTAGACAAGGCAAGAAAAACTTCTTTTCTATGCCAAAAAGTTAATGTGCCAACACTTAGTTTGGGAGAATATAATGTTCAAACAGGTTTAGTTCCTATTCCTGTTGAGGGTAATTTATCATTTGGAAATCTTACCATAGATTTTCTTGTTGATGAAGATCTAAAGAATTACATGGAGATCCATAATTGGATGCGTGCTTTAGGTGCACCAGATGACATAGAAAAAAATAGACTTGTATTATATGATGAAGAAACAGAAGAGTATACTGACCAAAGATATTCAGATGCAACTTTACAAGTATTGAATAATAACAATATTGCTAATTTTAATTTTGTATTTAAAAATTTATTCCCTGTTGAATTGAGTGCGTTACCTTTTGATGTAAGTAGTCAGGATAATAATTTCTTTATTGCAACTGCTACATTCAACTACATGACTTATGAAATTCGTGATCTTGGTTCTACTGCAAGACGTAAGTCATGAAGAAGTTTAATCTATTTAAGTTTGAGCATACATGGGGTGGTAAA
>FUFK010042074.1_pt1 | contig 10660 bp, 10 predicted proteins | sample 1021851 | NCBI WGS metagenome assembly FUFK01 (sample SAMEA51879418, study PRJEB19060) | metagenome
TATTTGTTCATGCCCATATCACTTGGACCTACTTCTTGGATTTTATTCTTTTCACTTACTAATCTGTTTATGTATGGAAATACATTTTTTAATTCTTCGTTGAAAGTTCTAATAGTTAATTCATCTATCCAACTGTTTTGTAATTCTTCTGGAACTTCTTCCATTACAGATGGTTTGAAATCTTTAATTGTTTCTGCATAATGTCCTGCACGTTGCAGTTTCAATACTTCAGTTTTAATTGTATCTAGTCTTTCGTTAACTAGGTCCATGTAACCTTTTAAGCCTTCTGCCATTACTGCTGAACGGTTCATGTAAGTTTTAAATTGACGTAGCTTTGATAATTCTTCGCTGAGTGAAACGATATGTTTACCAAAGTCATCATATAAATTTCCGCCTTCGCTTACGTGTCTAGCTAAAGCTCTTGCACCATTTAAGTGTCTGAATGGATATTTAAATCTTTCTCCATTTTCACTTTCAATGTAAATGCTGTGTACGTGTTGTGTTCTTGCTCCAGGAACTTCCATGTTCACTGGTTGTGTGTGTTTTAGTACTAGCCTAGCTTTGTCAACATCTTCATAACTTGTTCTACTAGTGCCGTACATTTTAGATTCACTCATTGTCTTTTCTCCGGCAGTTTTAGTTAAGTGTGCATAATCTCTTTTATCAAGATTAGATTTTGTTATATCACGTGTATCAAAGTTAAGCATATTTCTTTTTGAAAAAACTCTTATTTCTTTTAAAAAATCATACCATTCTTTTTTAATACTGTCGGGCTGTTCACTAATAAATGTATTGTTGTACATGATAGCAATTTCTTTTTCAGTCAAAGATATGCTAACTTTACCCAGTGAATCTTCACCAACTTTGTAGTCAAAGTCAAAGTAACGTGCAAGTTTTGGCTCATCAGTGACTACACCTTGCTCATCACCAAGTGTTACTGATGGAAATCTGCCTCTGATCTTTGCAAACAACTGTTCTGATATATTGTCCATATTGCTCATATAACTATTTATCTTATGTTTGTTGAAACAAATATAGGCATGGGTGGTGTCTGTTCGTCGCCTGTATCAGCTTGATTGAAGGTATCATACACTCTAGGATCCCAGTCCTTTAGTACTGCCATAATACGCATACTCAATAAACAAGCACTTACTAGATCGTCATTTTCACCTGGTTTAGCCTTGAAGCTACTACCACTAGCAACAAAAGCCTTAAGNTCACTTACTAATACTTTGCTGTTTATTNTNAGCTTNTCATTTTCAACCATGTTTTTTAATCTAGTACAAGCACTAATTTTAGTACTGTGAGTTGTATTAAATCCTTTTCTAAACTTACGCACATGGCCTTTTCTTATTGGTTCTGATACACACATACCTGGTATATTCTCTTCGCCCATATCTCTAATAACAATCAAAGCACCTTCACCTATGCTGTTGTTTTCTACTGACCAGTATATGTTTTGTCCATCATTAGAACAACATTCTTTTATGTAATTGCAAATGTCTTTGAGTATTCTTATCTGTGCAGGTATGGGTGTAGTGTTGTGTCGCCATTCTGCTATTTGTTTATATGTTGGCAATTCAAAAACTTGGATTGCGGCAAAGTCACCACCTGTTCCCATAGCAGGATCAAGTGCAACAACATAAGTGTTAGTACCATTTGGCTTTCCATACCAACGTGTCTGTCCCATATTCATAACAGGATCAACACCTTCTAAACTTGATAACTTAATACTGTTAATAAGTGTTTCATCGTAAACTAAAAATTCACAACCATACTCACGTCTAAATCTTTCTTCACCAATACGTCCTACTTCTGTCTTAGCCCACTCTTCGTCTCTGTCAGGGTGTTCGTCCCATTTAGCAGTAAATCCATGAAAACCATTTTGACCTATTTCTTGTTCGTTGCCTTCTTCGTCGAACTTGTTTTGTGATTCTTTCCATATGATTGCAAATGTATCTTCATCACTGTTTGGTGTTGATGTAATAATTGCACGACCACCTGTTGCTAGTGTTGGAGATATCGAAGTCCAAAATTCATCTGCTATACTTGGATTTACAAATGCAAACTCATCACAGTATAGTAAAGATATTGACATACCTCTTCCTGTGTTACCTGTTGTAGTAGCACTAACAATCCTACTTCCATTTTCAAATTCCATTGAACCTTTGTTGTAGTTTGTTACACCAGCTCTAATACTATCTGGACATAATTCATATCCATATCTAATACGTTGCATGATTTCTTGAGCACCTGTGTATTTGTGTGCGGCAATTAGTATTGTTTGATCTGGATGAAACATAGCATACCATAATAGATATGCCGCGGCAGTTGTTGTCTTACCACTTTGTCTTGGCAACATATTAATATTAAATCTATGATTATGATAACTTTCTAATAAACGTTCTTGATATCCGAAAGGAGCAAACATTACCTTTCCGTCAACAGGGTGTTGTATATGAAAAAAGTTTTGACAGAAATATAGATAGCCTGTATCAGGATCTATACACTTCTTAAGTTCCTCAATACCTGCTTCATCAAACTTTTCTTTTTGGTGTGCTTTTTTAGTAAGAACACCGTCTAAACTTTTTGTTGTTGCCATACTAGTATTTATAGGTGAAAATAGGCTCCGAAGAGCCTATTTGAATGTCACTAATTGGGAGGAAATAGTGATTATGATACTGCTATTGCTGATGCCGCCGCTACATCTGAACCTGTAACGTCTATGTCGTTTGGACCAACTGCTGTACCTAAATTTCTTATTCTTTGTTGCATATCTGCCGCATTACTTCTTTCATCCATTACTACGTGGATAGTACCTGCGTTTGAGTTCGTAACCAAATACATTAAAGGATTCAATTCCTTTACAATCATTTCAACTGCTTCATCAACTGCATCATCTTCTGCACGTAAATCAATGTTTGAATTAGAAGCATTTTGAACTGTTACGAGATATGCTTTAGCATTTACAGAATAAAGTGTTCCTGCTGTTGCATCTAATCCATTTACTCTTGTTACACCTGCCATTTTCTATCTCCTATTAACCGCAATTACTTGCGTATAGTTTTTCAAACTTTGCATCATCAACGTCATACTCAGCAGTAATTTTTTTCTTCATTTCTTCTTTTGTACAACCGTTGGCGTCAAGTCTTTTCATTTCGCCTACGCAACCTGATTCGTTTTTCTTTTTCTTGTCTTCGCTCATCATTGACTCTAATTTAGATCTAAGCTCAGACTTGATTTCATCTTCAAGTGCCATTGGATTATCTCCACCTGCAACTTTTGGATAAGATTTTTTCTGTCTGTTTAATCCGCCTGCTAAATCATTTTGCATATATGCCGTGTCTTGATATTTCTCATCTGGTGAGTTATCCCAGTCGCCTTCTTTAGCTACTTCGTCTTCGCAACCTGGTTCCATATCCATTGGCATTTTCTTTGGTGCTGGTGGTAAGTCCATCACCTTTAAACTTTTTTCGATATCATCTCTTGGTGACATCTTCGGCATTGGTGGAATAATTTCTGGTTTGCCACCTGCGTCTTTTACCATTTTCATTAATGTTGCTACGTCATCAGCAGTTTCGCCTGACATCGAAATGCTCATATTGACTGCTTCGTTCATAGCATCAATCTTTTTATAAATTTCATTCAGTTTCATTATTTGCTCCCTACTGGACTAGTTTTACCTGTTTCACCCATATCATGTTTTTGTTCTTTATCAGCTTCTGCAGATTGTCCTGGATCGTTTTCTCTTTCCTTCTGTACTGCCTCAAGCTCTTTCAATAAATCCATAACACGACTGTCGCCTACTTTTTTCTGTGCTTCAGGATCAGCTGACTCCATCTCTGTGCCTAACTTAGGCTCATAAACTTTCTTGTATTCTTTGTCTTGATATTCTTCTTGAGGTGCTTCTGCATCTCTTAAACAAATATAAGCAGGGTCAACATTTGTTACTTGTGAAATGTACTCTCCTAAAATTTGCGCCGTAGTCGGGTATGTAAGTTCAACTTCAAAATAATGAGTTTCTACATTTTGTAATTTAGGAAAATCTAATGGACGTTCTTGGATAGGTGTTTTCTTAGGCGGAGTCATATTAACTAGCCCAAATTTTTGCATACAGCTTTCGCAACTGTCAACAAAACCTTCTGGTAATTCTCCAGCAATACCAAACTTAAACTTGTAAGTCTTTTTTGCTTCTGTTAGATACTGTTCAAACGTCTTCATTGTTTTTCCTTATATGTTTATTTATCCATGTTTTTCAATTTATTAAGTAAACTATTACGGTCAGTTACTACGTAACCTTCACCATTTACTAGTGAATCACCGTCAATACCACCATCTTTATCCTGCTTTTCCTTACGTAATTGTAGCTCAACCATCTTCAATTTGTTCTGTAACTTGGCAGTTTTGGCATCTAAGTTTGTCTTAAGCATCTGTCCTGCAACCTCAAACACTCTACCGCTGTAACGTGATTCGACATTCATACCCAAGTCCATTAAGTCTTCATATGCTGTCATGGCCTTGTCTGCTACTTCATTTAGTTCAGTATCAGCCATTTCGCCCAAACCTTTAACCTGTGGTAGTGCCGCATTGATCTTATCCAATTCTGCTATATCGCGAAAATCTTCTTTTTGTTCTACTACAGCTTTTTCTTTGGTTTTAGCTTTAGCTTTCTCCTGATCTATAATCTCTTTAGAATCAGGTAAGTTTAATAGTTCTTCAAGTTTTTTGGTCATAATTGCTGTCCATTATATGCTACTATTATTTATTCAAATTAATGGTCATATACAGTTACTTTGGAGTCGTCCAATTTCACAGGTTTACAATATGCTGTTACTCTATCCTTAGGATCTATATAAGACTTGTATCTATAATTACCATATTGTCTTGGTATGCGACTTGCATAGTATTGACAAACGTCTATGCTCCTAAAGTACATAGGGTCTCTTTGTTCCCTACGATCTTCTCCTGTACCCAGTACCACGACTAGCATGAATGCGTGGATTATCATTTACCCTCATTTTCTCTTCCCCTGATGGAAGATGTCTTTCTCAGTGATAACTCTAAAAAAGAGCTTTTTATTTTTACACCACGCCCTCGCGGCTTCCCATTTTGCTACGTTCTGTACGTATTGTGCCTGTCTAAATTTATCTCTACCAACTTCCTTTAACTTCATTTGATTTTCAGGTTTTACTTCTATTAGTTCTGCGTGTGTCTTTCCTTTAGCATCAGTATATTGTATTAAAAAGTCTGGAACATAAATTGTCATCTTGCCTGTCAAAGGATTTTTGTAAGGTATCTTTACGCCTTCGCTTGACCATCTCATAACAGAAGGAGATTCATCGCAAAATTTCATAAATGCGAATTCCCAACTTGATCTGTATAATGGAGTTTTGTTTCCTAAATACTTTGTAGGATTTTTTAATGTGTATCTGCCTTGTGCAAACTTTGGCATAGTACTACACCAATATGTTTCGTGATTCTAATTTACTATCTGATTGATCTATTTTATAGCCTAAAGAACTCATCTTTTGTCTATTGTAATTTAAGACTTCTGTTACTACTTTTGAAAGTTGTATTTCATCAAAGCCTTTTAATGTATCTAGTAATTCAAATATTTTAATGTTATCAATTTTTGCTTGTCTCATTAATACTGAGCCAACTGTTTGTGCAGAAATTTTTTCAAATCCTCTGTTTTCAAAAAAACCTATTACTGCATCAACTTCGTTTGATGGAAATTCTAAAGGTGCTGAATAATATTCGTCAAAGAATTTAGCAACTTTTTCTTGTGTGTTTTTTGGGCTTATAGGTAAGTTAGGCATTATGTCCAGTCCACGTTCCCACTTTTACTATGGGTTTGTAAATTATTTTTTGTTATATTATTGTAAGCCGTTTTGGCACTACTACTTATATTATTCCAAGCAGTTGTTATAGCATTTGGACTTGCCTCACCTTTATCATTTAGATGTTGCTTTTTAAATACTGTTGCTTTAGTTAGATTATCTAATGCACCTGGGTTACTAGCTAAGAAAGTACTTATTGATCCTAGAGGTTTATCTCCGCTTACTGCTTTTACAACTGCACTAGCACCGGCTACACCTGCCACTGCTTTTGTTATATCATTGAAACCACTTAAACTTGCTGTCTTAGGAAATGCTGTGTTGGCAACACCACTTACATCAATTCCTGCCGCCGCACCAATTTGATCTTTTAATATTCCGAATCCTTCTTGTTTTAATCCTTCTTTAGATAATGCTTTTGCATTACCAAGTACACTAGTTGTTTTTAAAACTGTTCCTAAGAAACTTGACGGAGAACTAAATGCTTGACCACTTGTTATATCTCCAAAGATGTCTGCCGCACCTGCGGCTACTCCACCCTGGCCAAATAAGTTTACAGCACCACCACCTGCTAATGAATTAGGTGAAGGCGTTGTATCATAGTGTCCACTTGCCGCTCCAAACATCTTAGGTGAAGAACCTTCTCTTACTCCACCTCTTGAATACCATACAGTTTCATATTGTACTTGCATTGTATTTTGTACAGCATCACTTGAAGCATTTTCCATTGTGTCATGTGCCCATTCACTAATGATAGGATTGACTAATGTAAAACAAGTATATCTATGTCTTGACATTTGATAAATTTGTATACTTCTAAAAAAGTGTTTATCACTATCGTTATCAAAACCATATCTATAAATGTTACGTGTGTCTTCGGCGTATGTATTGCCTCTTGAATAAGCTGGATGTGTATCAGTAGGATCGTTAGATCCATCTAATTTAGCATAGCTACCATCTTTGTAGTAATAACGATAGTAGGCTTCCCACATAGCTGTTGTTTGGCCATAGTTGTCATCATGGAAAGTAATACTGATTGGATCGTAGTCTAATCTTGTTTGTAAGTTTGCTTTTTTATTGTATTGATGTTTTAGTGTTGTACTAATCGAATACTTAGGTAAGTCAACACTTTTAACAAGCATATTAATTTCCTCAGTTTTTAATTGAGGTATAACTGCAACCGCTGATGGGTTTAAGTTAAAACTTACGTGATATAAAAATTTATGTTTAGGGGATAATCTGTGTGCATCATCTACATACAGTCTGGCCGCGTGTGCAAAGTCACCCAGGTTACCCTTTGGGCTTAAAGCACCACTAACTACATTATCCAGAAATCCATTAAGTTTGTTTGCCATAATAATATTTATCAAAATAATTAAGTACGCAGATAAAAAAAAGGGTGCCTAAAAAGACACCCTTTCTATGTTCAGGAAATATTATGTTTGATCTTACGTAGATCCACCGCCTGTAATTAAAGTATTTACAGTTCTTCCAACTGCTGTTCCTACACCTGTTCCTTGTGGTGTTTGGATTGCGTTGTCGTATCTAATTGCTAATGCAACTGTTACTGGATCATTTGTTGCGTATGCTAATGTATTGTAGTTAGCACTTTGTAAATAACAACCGTATAATTCAAATGTTTCTAATACGTTTGCAGTATTGATTCCGTTACCACCGTCAAGTATTTCAATTCTAGTAACGAATTTGTAATCGCTACCTGATGCCGCACTTGATTGTTCAAAGAAATCAAATTGTTTCTGTAGTTGTTCACCAACAAGTTTCTGTACGTTGTTTGAAACATCTTCTCTTAAGTTTAATGTAACTGGTTCCCAAGTATGTTTACCTGCTAGGTATACTCTTGAGTTGTATACATCAACTTGGATGTCTTCAAAACTTACGTTTGGTCTTGTTACGTCAACAACTTGTTTTGTTAACTCTGTAGTTGGTGTTGATACTCCGAAGTTCTCTAAGCTCACTCTAAAGCGATACTGGAGTTTCGGCATCAACAAGCCCTGATTAGAACTAGATGCACTAGAATCTAATGGGACTGTAATTTTTGATAGTGTTGAAATTGCCATTGTTAATATCTCCTGTTAAATATATTTATCCTTTTAAAGCTTCGCTATTTCACCTGTATTTTTAAGTCTTAACGGAATGTATATAAACTCAACTGCTTTAACCGGCTCAATCGCTATGTCTAAGTAAAGTTCATTTCTATCAATTCTTGTTGGTGTGTTGTTTGATTCATCACACACAACTAAGAAGTCATATAATGCTCTTTGACCTACTAACTCTAGTAATAAGCTATCTGCTTGAGCTTTGATTTCATCTCTTGTGATCTTATCATTTGGCTCAAAGATATAAGGTTTAGCAAGTTTGTCTAACTGTCCTCTTAGATAAACAACTAGTCTAGCAACGTTGATTCTATCTAACGCACTAGCATTTTTGGCTCTAGTTTTTTGTCCGTAGTTGACAAGTCCCGCACCTGTTAAGAACGTAATTGGGTTAATTTTATTGCTGTACAATGTATCACGTTGTCCTGTGTTCAATGCTACTGCTTTAAACTCACCTTCTGATGTAATAAAACCTGCACTTGAGGCGTTAGTTATTCCACCACGTCTTGTTCCTGCTGGAGCAAACCATGGAAACGAAACACTATCACTTAATGCTATAGTTCTAAGTATACCATGTGACGCTGGAACAACAATGTTCTTACCTGCGTTATCGCTTGAGAATAAACTTGGATAAAAAGTACCTAAGTATTCATCGCTAGTTACAAGTCCGTCATCGTTATCTTCAACTGCTAGGTTTACGTTTGTTGCGTAGTTATTGATTGTAGTTGCATCAGCACTTAATCTAAATGGTAAGTCACCAACAACAAATGCTGTTAAGCCTCTGTCTGTGTTTAGTGTTACCATTTCACCAATTAGTTCTGAGTAACCTGGACAAGCCATTAAGTTAAAGATTCTTGATTGATCATCTCTAATCTCTTGGTTGCCGTTAACCATTGCCTGTAATGCTTGTACAACAACTTTTCTTTGTGCTTTTCTACCAAATGAACCTGCACCATTTGCCTGGTTAGCTGATTCAGTTACCCATCTATGAGCATAGTATGAAGCCATTGATTCGTTGTTGTTAAATCTAGCATTGTTACCTGCTGTGTTAATGCTGTTTCTAACAAATTTCTTAACGTTAAATCCAGAACGTCTTAAGTTCCATAACAACATACCTTTTGGATATAGTGCTGGATCTGGAGCATCTGGGTCTAAGTAGTTTGAACTTAATAGTGCTTCAATAGTTCCTGCTGTTGCACTATTNGCCCCTGNNGTGTTGTATCTTGCATCAGCAAATAAGATACCATCCTCTGTAGTTTGATCACCGTTATCAACAAGTACCCACTTTAAAGTAGTTGCGTTGTACTTGTAAATCTTAGGATAGTTTTCTAAGTCTGCTGTTGAAATCCATAAGTCACCATTTTTAAGTGCAGTACCATCTGATTGTAAAGTTGGCTCTGTAGCACTTACGATTGGACCTTTTGGATCTGTTTTATCTGCATCACTTGCCGCAAAGTATGGAGCAGTTGAATCTTGATAACCTACCCAAGTAGTTCCATTGTGTATCATGATGTCTACTTCATCTACAACTGAACTGTACCATAAAGTTTTATCACTTGTTAAAGCTGTTACAGCCGTTGGACTTGCAGTATAAGTTAATACTTGCCAGTTACTTGCAACAAAGTCATTTGCTGTATCACCTGTTGGTGCTGTGTATAAGTTAGGAGTTCCAGAGTTAGCATCTACGTATGCACTAAATCCTGCTAATCCTAATACGCCACCTGTGTCTTTAATTCTAAAGTCACCACCGTCATTGTGTGAAATAACAATTCTGTTACTTGCATCAACACTTGCAACAATGTTAGTAAATCCTGCTGAGTTAATTGCACCTGCAATTACATCTGCATCACTTGAAGCACCAGTAGTTGTTACACTAATAGTTTTTGCCGCCTGTAATGCCGCATTGTTTACTAATGTTTCTTGAATGTTAAATGCGTAAGTTCCTGCTGTAACCTGTGCCGCAATTATGCTTGAAGTAATTGCTGTTGCACCTGTTGCCACACGTCTGTGAATTTTAAAGTCACCTACTACTGCTGTCTCTTCTGCATTATTAAAGTTAATGTAAAGAGCACCTACTGCCAAGTTAGCACCGCCACCAGTTTTATCCAAACCGTATAACGCCGCTTGGTTAGTTGCATATATTGGAGCCGCTGTAGTTTCCCACAATTTAGTTGTGTCGTTCCATTTTTTAACGGCCCATTTAGCACCTAAGTTTGGCTCTGTAGTTTTAATCCATAAAGAACCAGTTGGTCTTGGTGCAGTATCAGTTGACTTGTATTCTGGAACTGATGTATGTGGAGCAATAGTTAAAGCTGGAGCCTTGTAAGTTCCTGCTGTTAATCCTATCTCTGATAATAGTGTAGAAGCATTTGCCGCCAACACTACGTCAACACCAGTTGAGAAAATTTCTAATTTTCCATCTACTACTGCTGAACTAATACCAGCTATACCAGCCGCCGTAATCGCTGTTACTACATCTGAAAGTGCAGTACCACCTGAAGTTACAACAGAACCGTTAATGCTCATTGTAGCACCATTGCTAATAGTTGGATTGCTTTCAGTTCCTGTTACAGTTGCCCATGAATTAATCCATGCACTTGAACCTACTTGTACCCAAGCACCGCTTGTATTCTTGTAGTAAAATTTATTTAAAGTTGTAGTTGCAACAATGGCATAGTCACCTACTGCGCCAACAGAAGTTTTAGGTGC
>FUFK010730767.1_pt1 | contig 10660 bp, 24 predicted proteins | sample 1021851 | NCBI WGS metagenome assembly FUFK01 (sample SAMEA51879418, study PRJEB19060) | metagenome
AGAGATGATGTTGTTACCATATAAGAAAGAACCCGCAACTGGTTCTCTGATTCCGTCGATATCGACTGGAGGAGCAGCGATGAATGCTACAATGAAACAAGCAGCAGCAGTTAGAAGACATGGGATCATTAAGACACCAAACCAACCAACATAGATGCGATTGTCAGTGGATGTTACCCACTCACAAAACTCGTCCCATCCTGAAAGCAAACCACCACGCTTTCTAGTTAAACTAGAAGAATTTAGTGTTGTCATTTAAGAGTACGTTGTATATGAAGGGTAGTATGAGAGACGAAGTTTTATCCTCCCTTTAAAGGTCTCGGTTAAAGGAGCAAATAAGTGAGGAAATCCTCACCTGCATATATTATATATCTTTTTGTTAAGTTTTGTCAAGTAAGTAAAAGTACTCAATATGCATAGCTTATATTACATGTAAGATTAACTTATATGTTTTCTTACTGTGCCTTTGAGTCCTGCTTCTTTTAAATATTTTCTACCTGCTGCTGATGTATCAAATACTTTTGCAAATCTTTTGTCTGGATTCCACGCTGTATGTGAAACCAAATACTCTAGGTAATCGTCTACCTTCCTAGTTGCAACCCATCTGATTGCATTACCTTTATCTGCTGCCATGATAAAAATTAAATTCTTCTATTATTTATATACCTTGCCAAAAGTTATCTGTGACAGGTTGTAAGTTTCTTGATAAGAAATATAAACCTACATTACATACAAACCAGTTTAGATTTACTATCCAAGTCTGTCTCCAGAGATACTTTCTGTTGCTCTGTACAATAAACATATTTCTTTCATTCATTGTTGTCTCAGGGGATAGAGGTCTAACTTTAATGTATTGCTCTAGTCCTAATGCAACTACGAAACCGATTGCATAAATGTAAAACACGAAGTTAAGGAAACTTGATGCTGTTAATAGTAGTGGAATCATCCTATGTCTTGTAATTTTTGTACTGCTGTTTCTTTTTGNATAGCAGGGACATCTTTAAGTCCTTCTATACTATACCANGGTGCNNTCTCCCAGTCAAATCCTTCTCCAAANGTATTGTCTGCGTTAGCAACATACCAATGACATGCTGCGTCTGGTACATCTACTGCACACTTCTCCCAATCATCAGACCATTGAGGTACTTGAACCCAGAGTGTCTCAGCATATGCTGTAGTGGATACACCTATTAATATTGCAAATGTGAGTGCCCAATAAAATATTCTTGGCACCCATTTAAGGGGAATATAATACTTCATATCATTCCTACCATTCCTGCTGCTGTTCCTACAACAACGAAAAACCCAAACTCGATTAATGCGTAGTATGGGGAGTATGCTATTTTTTTCATGTACTTTTTAGATTGAGGGATAAAAGATAAGACCTTTAGTTCTTATGCGAATGCGATGTTACCTACACCTGATACGATGTATAGGGCAACAACTGATGTGAATAGAATGTGATACATTTTTATGCTCCTTGGTATACTGGGGTCATTACACCACCACCTTCATCGTCATCATCATCGTCACCACTTATGGCACGAAGGAATAATTCAACAAATACTATGGCTCCTACTGGGTAAAGACACCATAGTATTGCTTGAAAGGGTGATATACTATTTTCTGCGACTAACTCGGTCATTATACAAAACCAGGTATAATCTGACCTGTTGTTAGATATGCTCCTACTGCTGCTACGAAACCTAACATCGCTGCACGACCATTTAGTTTCTCAGCAAACACTTTTTCTTTTTCAATTGGTTTTGGTGTTGTCATTTTAAAATACTCCTGGTAGAATTTGTCCTGTAAATACGTAAGATACGATACCTGCGATAACTCCAATCATCGCTAGTCTTCCATTTAGTTTTTCTGCTTTTTCGTCAAACATTAGAAGATACCTGGTATGATTTGACCTGTAGTTGCGTATGCTCCTACTGCTGCTACGAAACCGATCATTGCTGACCAACCGTTAAATCTTTCTGCTTCTGGTGTCATTGTTTTNCTCCGTGTGAATAATAGGGGTTTANAATATNCCAGGTATNATATTACCTGTTAGTGCGTATGCACCGATCATTGCAACGAATCCGATCATTGCTAGTTGTCCATTGACTAACTCTGCCTGTGTAGCATAGTCTGTCTCAATTAAATCTGTCTTTGGTTCTACAGCATACATGTTCTGGCGACCGCCAGACTCAGTTACAGTAAACGCAGACTTGTACTTAGGGGTCATTTGTTAACTAATGTAAAGTTATGTACATATTATATAGCAAATGTAAAGTTTTGTCAACAGGGTCGGATAACAATATTTCCTGATACGCTGACTCTTTTTCCTTCGGTAGTCTTAGGGTAAACTGTATGAATCATCTGTGATGGGAAGATTAAAACGTGTCCCTCACTGGATTTATTGATATCTACCTTCGTTCCTTTGTTGTCTTTGATGAAATAAAATGGTGCATCATCATTAGTTGTGCTTATATAACAGCTAAAAGAATAAAATGAGTTCTCATGCATATGAGGGTAGTGTTGGTCTCCTTTTTCCATAATATTACACCACATATTAGTTATGTGTAGGTTCTGTGCACCTTCTGTAGCAATACCATACTTCAGTTTATGGAACTCATAAGCATGATCTATGAGTAATGTGATCCAATGATGGAAAGATTGTGGTACTTCCATCACATATTCCTGTCTGAGTGAAGCTTCAACAGGATCGTTGTGTATTATCTTTTTCTCTATTGCAATATCAGATGCTTGTTGCATATCAGCAAAAACACTCGATGGCATTTCAGCAACAAGTATATCAGTTCCTTCTAAAAATCTCATAATAAAAAAGGGCAGTGTCCCTGCCCTTAGTAGTGGTCTTCGATAGGAGTATAATTACAACGCTTCCGAAAACCATCTAGATTAACGTCTATTGGCAAAGACGAATCTATTTATATGTCGGATGTAAAGGATATTAGATCAGAAAATTTATCATCAGGTGTAAAAGTAACATCCTTATGATCTATTTTCTTTTTAACTCCTTTGAGAGTTTGATAAACATTCCAGATTGAATCTAATTCATTCTCTGGAAACTCTTCGTTTTCTATTGCTAGTTTTAATAGACTCCTTACAGATGCAATTGCTGCATCTAATGAGTCATGTGGTAGACCGCAAGACATAGTTCTAATTAGGTAGCGTTGTGAGCATAAGCAGCGACCTCTGGATCAGGGTCTAACCACTTGGTATATTCAAAGTCCTCAATGGCATAATCTAGTTGAGTGGCATTATCTAACAGATACATGTCATTATATCTCCTAGTTATTTCATTGAACTTTTGTATTCTATAGTCGGGATGACCATTTTCTAAGACACCCGAAGAGACGTATCGATAAGGATAACGTTCATGGATTACTTTCATAATAAAAATCAGATTCAACATTGTCAAGAAGGATTTCATAATCCTCATCAACATTACCATAGAAATCGACACCTCGATCCTCGTAATGTCTCATGATTTTATTATACACCTTGGGATACTCTATGTCAAGTATTAATTTTCTATTGATCGCATCCTCCAAAATAGTTCTTTCGCATATATCTTCCCAGTATGTTGCTGTTATAGTATTTGGGTGTGCCATCGGTGTCTTCCTCCGTGAGTACATTATTCAAGAACAGTTGACGAGTCTCCTCATAGTTAACTTGTCCTAGTGTCTTATGTAGAGACATGATCTCTCTTTTAAATGTATTCTTGCCTACCTTTTTTATTTCTTCTTTTAGTTCATCTGAACTTCCATAATACTTTTTCCAATCGGACTCACTGGTAACTTTTCTTTTTCCACCTTTAGGTTTTCTTTTTTGTTGAAAGTATTTTCTGCCGATGTACTGTTTACCATTCTGTAAATTTGTAATCCTGTAGACGAAACCGAAGAAATCGCCAATATTGTCAGAAGTGAAAGGTTCACCTTGATATAGCCAGGGATTTTCGTAGTCAATCGCAGAGTCCGTCTTCGTCGTTGATGTCAAGATATGTTGTAGTCTTATCGCTATCATTACTTATACGATAAGCAGCAGGGTCTGAATATACCTCTGCTTTAAGTTCAGCGATTGCTATCTCAAGATCATTGATGAGTGTTTTTAAATTTTTCTTTTGCATTTTACTCCCAGTATTCGTCTAGAACATCTAGAACATTGTTTAGAATCATTTGTGCTGCTGCCCTTTCATCATCATTCCAATGGGGATACCATTGATGACGATGTAGTCCATCCTTCATACGCATTACCTTAGCAAGCATTTGGACTTTATTCAATCTACCGTTCATCCACCTACAAGTTTTGACCAATCCTCGTCAAACTTCTTTAACCCTTGATCTGTGAGTATGTGCTTATACATTCCACTAAAAATTTTATCAGGAATGGTACAGATATCAGCACCCACTCTAAAGCAAGAGGCGACTTGGTGAACGTCCCTAATGGAAGCAGCAAGGATTTGCGTTTTTTGTTTATGCGTAGCGTAGACATCTGAGATCTCCTCTATAAGTTGAATACCATCAAATTGTTGATCATATACACGACCAACGAAAGGGGAAACGTATGTTGCACCTGCCTTAGCAGCAAGTATTGCTTGTGCTGTAGAGAAACAGAGAGTGACATTTACTGCTACATCATCTGAACTTAAATCTTTACAGACTTTTAATCCCTCTGGAGTAAGAGGTACTTTAATTGTAATGTTAGGTCCTAATTCAATATAATCATCTGCCATTTCCAACATCTCTTCTACTGTATCTCCTACAACTTCAGCAGATACAGAGGCATGGAAAGGAAAGATATCTGAAATTTGTTTAAGAACTTCACGAGGATCTTTTCCTGCCTTCAACATGAGTGATGGATTTGTAGTCACACCGTCTATTAGACCTGTGGAATATGCATCCTTGATAAACTCAGCGTCAGAGCAATCGAGAAATAATTTCATGATACTCCATTAATTTTCAATATTTAGTTTACCACAATGCTAGGATAGGGTCAAGTATGTGTTAATTGTGACATAAAAAAAGAGAGTCATTTAGACTCTCTTGGGTTGTTTATGTTCCAGTTATTGTTTATAAAGATGTCTAGATAAACCCACTTTGCATAATGAATTCCACGATAACACAGAAGAGCAAATACTTTTTCTGGATTATGTTTGTCTGGATCATATTCTGGGACTTCGGGTGACTCCCACCCTATACGTAACATCTTTCTTTACCTCCTGTAATAATTATTTATAATTGTACAAGAGTTGAGTTTCAGCGTAGATAATCCCTAAAAAAACTACGCTTGCGAGCAAAATTTCAGAGACTACTAACATCTTACTTACCTCCTACTGAGTAAGCATGTCCACGGTAAGTTAATGTTTTTGCCTGTGGATCTTTTTTATCCTTAGTGCCAGTTTGATACTTAACACCACGATATGTGACTTGTGCCATTTGGTTTTCTCCTAAAGTAATTGGAATTTTTAAGCTCCGTTCCTTCAGTCGGCTTTTGCGTCCTTACAATCTAGTCCTTGGGTTTTGCCAAAGTCATAATATAAATCTATCACTTCTTGTCTATGTGCTTCTGTAATCTCTGGATAATTCTCTGCACGAGACACCATATCATTAATGTCTGCACATGTTATAGAAGTAGCAATTAAAATAGGAATCATAAGGATGAACGTTCCGTTCCGAGTCGGCTTACTTGCGTCCTATAATATAAGGGTTTGCAGTCTCTATCTTCCACCTTGGTAAGAAAATAATCTATAAGATACTCCTTAGCATCGGGTGTATGGTTGGGATCACTTAAGATCTCTGCCCGATTGTTGTTCCACTCTTGACATGTCATTGTCCAATGGACAGGAACATGTTGTGTGAGTAATGAAGATAGCAGTGCAACTTCTAACATAGGATGAACGAGTAATGTAGCAGTTGCTACACACTTATATTTATGTTTTGAAACCCTTACAAAAGGGTTCGGATTGTTACACTTAACTTAATCTTAAGAAAGGAGGGAGGTTGGATTCCTGTATACCAACAAACAACGGGCATTACTACAGAAAGTAAATACGTTGTTGCCTGAGNCCNNNTTGGTNGANNNGTTCTGNCCCTGCGGANAGCGAGCACCACCTNTGNCTCATCACCTTAACTAGCGGTATGCCAGTAAGTTTATTCAGTCACTCCCCATGTTGCGTCCAACTCTTTTATAATAGCAGAGTCTTCGCATTGTGTCAACCCCTTATGAAAATTAATATGTAATGCTTCGATNAAGACAAGAGACCCTACGATAATTANATTACATACGGTCAGGGGATGAGTAAGATATTTCATTTAATAACTTGCTTGTCAAAATAGTTATCGCCCATCTCTCCTTTGATACTATAATTAAAAACAATATTTAATCTTTGCTCATTAGAAAAGTTTTGTGGTGTGCCATGATATACAAACGAAGGGAAAATCATAATAGTACCCACCTCTGGATCAAAACTTATTTCATTACCAGTTAGTTCTGTATGTTCTTTTAGTTTTGGTTTGATTGATGGTAATATCCAGTTGTATCGTAAAGGTTCTTTGTAGAATGTAAGTCCACCACCATGCTCAGGCATTTTTGTATAGAGTATACCAGAGAATTGACAGTTCTCATGGTTGTGTGAATGAGAAAAGTCAAGAGTCTTATGTAACATAGACCATGATCTATTACAATGTAGAGATGTACATTCATCATCTACACCAAGATCACCAAAGACATACTTCTCTATCTCTTCTTGTATAGAGATCTTTACATCTTCAAACTCTGGTAGGTTTAGTATTTCTTTATTAACAGTTGTAGTACCTTCTGCCTGTGGTACTTTTTCCCAATCTAATTTTAAAAGACGTTCATTAATATTTTCATAGTCAAGAGATTCTACTGTATTAATATACAGAGGAATTGCAAATAAAGGATGTATCATTAAGGATCTTCACCAAGAAAATCTGGGCATAGTAATTGTTCTACTATACCTCTAGCTGATTTATTATGGTCAGCAAGTTTAGTCATCCAAACTCTGTCATCTAAAGTGACTTTACTATCACATTTAATACGGTAGCATATGTCGTACAGTCTTTGTCTGTACTCTTTACTGAGTGTCAAAACGATGCCTCCTCTAAACATACATCACCTATACATTCTGTATATGTCAATTCTTCTTTGAAATAAGAACGGTATATCTTATCCCAAATTAATTCAAACTCCTCTTGATTGAGGTTCTTGAATAAACATTTATCCTCTAGGTAGATGTGATAGTTTTTCATTGTTGATCCTGTTGTGCTTGCTTCCTTGCTGCTGTCCATAACATGTCTGTTATATCAGGACTATAATCATTACCTTTTTCTATCATATCATTATAAGTTTTGTCTAACCACTCAGAGTTTGAATCCTGCGAAGGAGTCTCCTTTGACATCTTGTTTGATTCCTCCAATGACATAACTTTCGATCTCCGTTTCTTGAGGTGCGTTTTGTTGTCCCTTAGAATTAAGCCAATGCTCTGTCCAAGGTAGGGGATTGTTCCTTAGGGGTTGGTCATAGATAGGATCTAAACCAATCGCTTTCATTCTACGATTAGCAATCCATTCGACATAGTTATTTAACAATCTTGCATTTAGACCTATCATAGATCCTTCTTTAAACAAGTAATCTGCCCATGCTTTCTCTTCATTAACAGTGTTTCTAAACATATCTTTAACAAAAGACTTTTCTTCTTCTGCTATCTCTTGCATTTCTGGATCGTCACCATCTGCCCACTTCTTCAAGATCTGTTGTGTGATAACCAAGTGTTGACTTTCATCTCTAGAGATAAGAGATAAGATCTTTGCTGAACCTTCCATAAGTTTGTTCTCGCCAAAAGCAAACGAACACGCAAACGAAACGTAGAAACGAATACCTTCAAGGATGTTAACATTAGCGATTGCCCTATAGAGTTTACGTTTTAGTTCTCTTCTATCAAGAGTTCCTGCAGGATGTCCTTCTACTGCAAACTTCCATGCGTTACCACTATCATATTCATGTGCTTCATTTATAAAATTATCATATGATTCTGTGACAGATGACGCACGTTGCATAACATTCTCATCTTCTAGTATAGTATCGAATACCTCTGATGGATCTGGATAGACATTCTTAATAATGTATGTGTATGATCTAGANTGTATCATTTCCATGAACTCCCATACTGTCATGCATGCCTCTAGTTCTGGTAAAGAACAATAAGGTATGAATGCCATGCCAGGACCACGACCTTGCACTGAGTCAAGCATGATCTGATACTTCAAGTTAGAAGTAAAGATGTGCTTCTGCTCTGGTGTAAGTGTTTGATAATCAGATCTGTCTTTCTGTAGAGACACCTCTTCTGGTCTCCAGAAATANCCNAGTTGCTGTTGTGTTAGTTTGTCAAATACAGGATACTTATATGANTCNTATCTTTGNACACCTAATGGTTGTCCGAAAAACATAGGTTGTTTTTTAGTTTCTACTTTATTCTTGTTGAATACTGTCATTCCTTTCTTAGATTCTAGTTGAGTGTTATACTTTGCAACTGTCACAGTCGTCTTCCTCCGAGTTTAAAATGTCATTAATCAATTGATCTACATTATTAGAGGTTTCATCGTCTCCATCTTTCTTGGAGTCGTATGTATTTTGATAGTATGATGTCTTCCAACCATACTTATATGTGTTAAGAAGGTCTTGTGCCATTACGGTCACAGGTACTTCGTTGTCAGCATAGTTCTCTGGATTGTAACTCCAGTTACCACTGATTGCTTGGTCAAAGAATTTTTGCATCACAGACACAATCTTGATGTAACCATCATTATTGTGCATATCCCATAACAAAGTATAGTTATTCTTCAGTGTCCCATAAGACGGAACAATCTGCTTAAGAGGTCCTTTCTTTGATTTTTTAACGGACAGGTAGTCTCTAGGTGGTTCGATTCCATTGGTTGCATTTGACACAACGGAACTGCTCTCCGAAGGCATCTGTGCGGACAGAGTGCTGTGCCTGAGTCCATACTGTTTGATCCTCCCCCGTAGAGATTCCCAGTCACAAAGTAGGTCATTCGGTACTATCTCATCAACTTCCTTCTTATATGTATCGATAGGTAAGATTCCATCAGCGTATTTTGTTTTACCAAAATAACCGCAAGGACCCTTTTCCATGGCAAGACGATTAGAAGTTGTTAGAAGGGCATACTGGAACCTCTCAGTGAGTTTATGAACCAAGTCATGTGCCTTCTGTGAATCATACTTTGCACCATTTTTTGCAAGATAATGTGCTAGNCCAATNTATCCNATTCCTAANGATCTTCGGTTAAGCGTACTTNNNTTTGCAGCATTGACAGGATAGTTCTGATAATCAATCANAGCATCCAATCCTCTTACTGCTAGTTCACATAGTTCATCAAGTTCATCTAACTTATTGATCTTACCTACATTGATAGCAGACAGGATACACAAAGCAATTTCACCTGATCCATCTATGTGTTGAATAGGATCTGTAGGTAAAGTAATCTCTTGACAGAGGTTACTCATATTTACTTTGTCTTTAAATGAACTATGACTATTGCAGTGATCAATATTCATAATATACAAACGACCAGTCTCTGCTCGTTCCTTAAGTATATCCATGATTAGTTTTTGTGCACCTACAGTCTTCTTAGGTATACTTTCATCTAACTCATACTGAACGTATAGACTATCAAAATCTTCTGTACCAAAACTATCATACAACCTTGGCACATCATGAGGAGAAAATAAAGTAATCTCCCCATTTTGTATGAACCTTTCATAGAATAGTTTCGAGATCTGTATACTGTAGTCAAGTTTTCTTACCCTGTTGTCTTCTGTGCCTTTGTTGTTCTTGAGAACAATTATGTCTTCTATTTCTTGGTGCCAGATGGGGAAGTGGACAGTCGCTGATCCACCTCTAATGCCATTCTGAGTGCAACATCTGACAGTCGCTTCAAACTTTTTGAGGAAAGGTATAACACCTGTGTGTTGGACTTCTCCACCACGGATTTTGCTGTTGATGCCACGGATGCGACCTGCGTTGATACCAATCCCCGCCCTCTGTGCAATATAATAACCGATGGCCATATCACTACTAAAAATACTATCCAAGGTGTCATCAACATCAACCAAAACGCAAGACGCAAATTGCCGAAGAGGAGTTCTAACTCCTGCCATAACTGGCGTTGGGATGTTGATCCTGTGTTTTGAGATTGCGTTGTAGTATCTTCTGACATAATCGAGTCTGGTTTCTTGTGGGTATTCTTGGAACAAGGTAAGAGCGATCATGATATACATTTGCTGTGGTGTCTCATACAGTTCACCACTGCTTCTATCCTGTACAAGATACTTGTCAACTACTTGACGCATTCCTGCATAACTGAATAGGTAATCACGACCATAATCTATGTAACTATCTATCTGTTTCCACTCTTCTTCTGTATATTTTTCTATGATTGTCTTGTCATACACATCTANATCAGCACACTTCTTGACATGATCTAGTATAAATGGATGATCNTCNTAATGATTGTTAAGTTGTTTGCGTAANTCAAANAATAATAATCTAGAAGCAACNTATTGGTAGTTAGGTGTCTCTAATGAAATTAAATCTGACGCAGATTTAACA
>FUFK010077054.1_pt1 | contig 10659 bp, 10 predicted proteins | sample 1021851 | NCBI WGS metagenome assembly FUFK01 (sample SAMEA51879418, study PRJEB19060) | metagenome
GTGGTGAGGGTCTAGCAATGGCTATAGAAAGACCATGAAAATTTCAGCGGAGACAGGAGTATTAGTTACTGGAGGAGCATCCGGATTAGGGTTGGCGGTCGTCGAAAAATTTGTTTCTCTGGGAGCAAAAGTGGCAGTCTTTGATATGAATGAAGAGGAAGGGTCAAAAGTNGCCAGTCAACANGGAGTTACNTTTGAGAAAGTNGATGTNTCNGACCCTNAATCAGTNGCNGANGGNCTTAGNTCAATAAGAGNGAGNATTGGNCAGGAAAGCGTTTGCGTGAATTGTGCNGGTATTGGGTTNTCTCAAAAAACGGTTTCNAAGGGTCGAAACCATCAATTTGANTTATTTGATAAAACAATACGTATAAATCTAATTGGTACNTTTAANGTTGCGTCNCAAAGTGCTCTNGGGATGTCAGAGCNGAATGCCGTNTTAAGCGATGATCAAGAAAANGGNGTTATAATTAATACNGCATCNGTTGCTGCNTTCGATGGTCAAATNGGNCAGATNGCTTACTCAGCCTCNAAGGGNGGTGTGGTNGGAATGACATTACCAATGGCGCGTGATTTAGCNCAANATGGAATTAGGGTNGTTACAATTGCNCCNGGNCTCTTTAGTACGCCNATGTTACGAAGCTTACCCGAGGATGTTCAGGATGCCCTNGGCAAATCGGTACCCTTTCCTCCGAGACTGGGGTCACCCTCAGAATTTGCTGATTTAAGTGTCCAGATTGTAGAAAATAGTATGCTCAACGGAGAGACAATTCGGTTGGATGGTGCGATCCGTATGGCACCAAAATAGAGGCTCGTGTAAAGATGTTTAATGCAACAATGGATTTTGGCTTAGGGGAAGATATAGATGCGCTNAGAGANACCGTTAGGAAATTTGCGCTAGAAGAAATTGCTCCAAAGTCTGCAGAGGTAGATAGGTCCAACGACTTTCCCATGGAGCTTTGGGAGATGATGGGAAATTTGGGCTTGCATGGAATAACAATCTCTGAAGAGTTTGGCGGTGTCGATATGGGTTATCTTGCTCATTGTGTAGCGGTTGAAGAAATCAGTAGAGCCAATGCGGCAATAGGAATGTCATATGGNGCNCANTCGAATTTGTGTATAAACCAAATTTATAGATGGGGAAACGAGCAACAAAAAAACAAATATTTACCAAAATTAATAACTGGTGAACATGTAGGATCGCTCGCGATGTCGGAACCAAGTGCTGGCTCTGATGTTGTTTCAATGAAGCTAAAGGCAGAAAAACGAAATGATTATTATTTACTAAATGGATCAAAAATGTGGATTACCAATGGGCCTGATGCTGATACCCTCGTTGTGTACGCGAAAACTGATGTATCGGCAGGTCCCAAGGGAATAACTGCTTTTCTCATAGAAAAAGGNATGGAAGGTTTTTCTACGGGAAAGAAACTTGATAAACTTGGAATGCGTGGATCNAATACGTCAGAGTTAATTTTTGAAAANTGTGAAGTTCCCTATGAAAATGTNCTTGGGGAGGAAGGTAAGGGNGTAAATGTNCTTATGTCCGGACTTGATTATGAAAGAGTAGTTTTAGCNGCGGGNCCGGTTGGAATAATGGCTGGTGCGATGGATGTGGTGGTACCCTATATCCACGAAAGAGAACAATTTGGTAAACCTATCGGTACTTTCCAATTAATGCAGGGAAAGATCGCTGATATGTACACTACCATGAATGCATGCAGATCATATGTCTATTCTGTAGCAAGAGCATGCGATGAAGGACAAACGACGAGAAAAGACTCAGCTGGGTGCATACTTTATGCGGCTGAGAAAGCAACCCAAATAGCACTAGATGCAATCCAATGTCTTGGTGGCAACGGGTATATTAATGATTATCCCACAGGCAGACTTCTACGTGATGCAAAACTCTATGAGATCGGTGCGGGTACTTCAGAAATTAGACGCATGCTTATTGGAAGAGAGTTATTTGAAGAAACAAAGCTAAGCTAATGAAAAACGTCGGGTCTGAAAGACCAACTAATTCTAAGGAATTCACAGAAAATTATTCTGCAATGGAGAAAGCCATTGAAAAAGTGGATAGCTTGGCAAAAAGGCTGATAGCAGGTGGCTCAGAAAATTCAAAAGCACGCCATGTAAAAAGAGGTAAAATGCTGCCAAGAGACAGAGTAGCAAATNTACTTGANACNGGATCATTTTTTTTGGAAGTTGGGCTCTTTGCTGCCAACGGTGAGTATAAAGATGAGGTGCCTTCCGCTGGTGCAATAGCAGGCGTTGGACTCGTATCCAAGCGGCTCTGTATGATTATTTGTAATGATGCAACAGTGAAGGGTGGAAGTTACTATCCTTTGACTGTAAAAAAACACCTAAGAGCACAGGAAATTGCAGCTGAAAATAATCTCCCATGTATTTATCTTGTAGATAGTGGTGGTGCAAATCTACCGTCTTGGGATGACGTGTTTCCTGACAAAAATCATTTTGGACGAATATTTTACAACCAGGCGCAAATGAGCGCGAGAGGTATACCACAAATCGCGGTTGTTATGGGGTCGTGTACTGCTGGTGGGGCATATCTGCCTGCTATGTCAGATCAAACAATAATTGTGAAGAACCAGGGCACAATATTTTTAGCTGGCCCACCTCTTTTAAAACAAGCAACTGGTGAAATTGTCGATGCAGAAACGCTAGGTGGTGGAGACACTCATGCCAGATTATCAGGTGTTGCTGATTATTTGGCAGATAATGATGAGCATGCGATATCTTTAACCAGAATGATTATAAGTGATTTATCNTCAATTCCNGAATACAAACGCTNAAATTATAATCCACCAATGCTTGATCCGGATGACCTTCTTGGGTTTGTGAATTCTGATCCAAAGAAAGGCTTCGATATATTCAATTTGATAGGGCGCATTGTTGANGGATCCAAATTTTCAGAATTTAAAGCGACTTATGGAGAAACACTTGTATGTGGTTTTGCTAAGGTTTGTGGAGTTGAGGTTGGTATTATAGGAAATAATGGAGTTTTGTTTTCTGAGAGTTCAAAAAAAGGGGCTCACTTTATAGAACTTTGTTGTCAAAGAAAAATACCCTTACTTTTTCTACAAAATATAACNGGATTTATGGTTGGGAAAAAATATGAGCAAACTGGTATTGCGAGCGATGGTGCCAAACTTGTTCATGCNGTATCTTGTGCTAATGTTCCTAAAATAACCGTTATAGTGGGAGGCTCATATGGCGCTGGTAACTACGGTATGTGTGGTCGAGCTTTTGGACCTCGATTTGTGTGGACATGGCCTAATGCAAAGGTCGCCGTCATGGGAGGCGAGCAGGCTGCTGGGGTAATGGCAGAAGTAAATATTGTAGCAGCGAAATCAAAGGGTAGGAAACTTTCAGAGAAAGAAATAAATAGCATTAAAAAACCAATTTTGGACATGTTTGCGCATAAGTCTGAAGCTACTTTCGCGTCTGCACATTTGTGGGACGATGGAATTATCGACCCCAGAAAAACTAGAGAAGTCGTTGCGTTATCTCTCGAAATTGCAATGAATGCACCTGTTCAAGACACAAAGTTCGGTGTCTTTAGGATGTAATGATGTTCAAAAGTATCTTAATAGCTAATCGAGGAGAAATTGCTTGCCGTTTAATTAAGTCAGCTAGACGCCTCGGGATAAAAACGTATGCGGTCTATTCAGAAGCGGACAAACATTCTTTGCATACAAAAGAGGCGGACGTTGCAGTTTGTATTGGCCAAGCGGAATCAAAAAAAAGTTATTTAAATATAAAAAGAATTATTGAGGTTGCGTTGGAAAATAAGATCGAAGCAATACACCCTGGTTATGGCTTCCTTTCAGAGAACTATCTTTTTGCAAAAAAGGTTGAGGCAAGTGGAATTACATTTATTGGCCCCAGTTGGAAGTCAATNANAGCAATGGGTAATAAGAATAANGCNAAAGAANTTATATCGTCNGCTAATATTCCNTTGGTNNNTGGNTTTTTNGTTNANAAGGAAAAACCNGTNGAGAATAAAAATAAAGTGAAAGAAATAGGCTTTCCAGTTATTGCCAAAGCCGCGGCCGGTGGTGGAGGTAAAGGAATGAGAGTTGTTTATCGCGAAAGTGATCTCCAAGACTCTATTGAAGCAGTTACCAGAGAAGCGCGAAGTAGTTTCAAAGACGATGAGGTGATAATTGAAAAATATATCAAAGGCGGAAAACATATTGAGATTCAAATTGCAAGAGATAATCATGGAAATTGCATACATCTACTCGAACGTGATTGTTCATCACAAAGGAGATACCAGAAAGTTTTAGAAGAAGCTCCATCTTTATCAATTCCCGAACCAACAAAACGAAGAATGTATGAGGCAGCAATAGATATTGCTAACAAAATAGATTATCGAAGCTTGGGGACCATAGAATTCATAGTCGATGTCCAGTCTCATAAGGACGATTTACCTTTTTTCTTTCTTGAAATGAATACAAGACTACAGGTCGAGCATCCTGTTACTGAAGAAATTTTAGGTGTGGATCTTGTTGAGTTACAGATCAACATTGCCGCAGGAAAAAAACTAGATATAGATATTGATAAAGTTATACCCAGCGGACATGCAATAGAGGCCAGAATATATGCAGAGGATCCTAAAAATGACTTTTTACCCAGCCCTGGGCTCATTCAAGCTTTAAATCTTCCAAAAGAGGGGAGATTTGATTTTGGCGTAAGATCTGGTGACTACGTAAGTACATTTTACGATCCAATGTTAGGAAAAATTATAGTGCATGCTAATGATAGAGATGAAGCTAGGACCAAGCTTATTGGTTGTTTAGAAGAATTAAAGGTTCAGGGAATTAAAACAAATACAGATTTTCTGAGCTACATTTTGAGTGGCGAAATATTTAGTAAGGATATAATCCAAATCACAGACCTTGATGATCTGGCTCTAAAATTTAAAAACCTTTCACCAAACTCAACTGATTTAGTAGCGGCTACTCTAATTATTTTAAACGCAGAAGCACAATTGAAAAATAAAATGTGGAGGCTATGGGGAACTGGTACTGCAAATATTTTGTTAAGACAGCAAGAAAAAAGCTATCCGATAAAGGTCAATTCAAGTGATGGAAGAAAATTCCAAGTAAATTTTGGAGATGAAATTTTTGTGGTAGAAAACGTTTGTTCAAGTAAAACAAATATTTCATTTGAGGTAAACCAAAGATTGATCAGGTTTGATTTCCAAGCAAAAGACAAAATACTAAATTTATACAGGGAGGGAATAAAATTTGTTTTTGAAAATATCACTAACATATATCANAGCAATGAAGTTGATGNGCAAGAGAGAAAAATTATTGCACCTATAACCGGCAGTATTGCAAAAATTTTGGTAAAAAATGGGCAGGTGGTATCCAAAGATGAAGCAGTCGTATTCATAGAAGCAATGAAAATGGAGTATAAGTTAGTTGCGCTTAAAAGTGGGAAAGTTATAGGATTAAAAAATAAAAAAGGTGACTTGATTGAAAAAGGTGAGACACTTTTAGAAATAGAATAAGATGGTTGAGACAATAAGTATTTTTGAGGTAGGGCCCAGAGATGGTCTGCAAAATATCAAAAATGAAATCCCAATAAACAAGAAAATTGAACTAATTAATATCCTGAGTACTACGGGAATAGGCAAAATAGAATGNGGTAGTTTTGTGAGTGCAAAGTGGGTTCCTCAGATGAGGGGCACCAATGAAATTTTTGANGAAATAATAAGAGNAGACGGTGTTAAATACACNGCTTTGACACCAAACCTAAAGGGTTTTGAAAATGCATTNCANGCTAAGGTAGATGAGGTCGCAGTCTTTGCTGCTGCGTCAGAGACTTTTTCTCAAAAAAATGTTAATTGCTCAATAGACGAAAGTTTAGCAAGATTCCGAGATCTTTTCAAAAANGCTAGTGAAAAAAAANTGCCAGTAAGAGGATACGTATCGTGTATAGTTGAATGTCCCTATGAGGGTAAAATTTCTCCAGAGAGTGTACTCAAAGTTGCGTCACAGCTCCTAGACATGGGTTGTTATGAAGTTTCCTTAGGAGATACAATAGGCAAGGGTACACCTAAAACTATAGAGGAACTTCTNAAGGTGCTATGTTCCGAGATAAATCAAAAAAAACTTGCAGGACATTTCCATGATACATCGGATACGGCTATAAGAAATGTCGAAATCGGGCTAAAATACGGACTATCAACCTTTGACTCCGCAGTAGGTGGACTTGGAGGGTGTCCTTATGCTCCCGGTGCAAAAGGCAATTTAAATACGCGCAGTTTAATTGAGGCGTTTGGTATCAACAGCTTCAATGAAGATTTAGATTTAGATAAAATAAAGTTTGCGGAAAAACATATAGGTAAGATCAATCAAGACTAATACTTGTACTNACATCACTGGTTTGTGTTTCTTTACGCAACGTAATGTANCTTCTTCCTCTAATTTTAACTACTAGAAGTATCTTGCTTATAGTATANTAGNNAGAGATTNCAGTTGTTAGAAATAAATGTATCAGCCACTTGAAAGAGCTACAGGCACACTGAAGGCTACAATTAGAGGTAGTCAGAATAGAATTGGCGAACTTTATCAGGAAGGCTCGTCAAGGCTCTTTTTCCCTAAAAACTTTTCCAAAATTAAGGAGTGTGTTGTTATTAATACAGCCGGCGGTATTACAGGAGGTGATAAATTTGAATGTTCGATAGAAGCTGCTGAAGAAAGTTCGATTGTCGTAACGACACAGGCGTCGGAGAAAGTTTATAAAGCGAGCAATGGATCAGCAGAGGTCGAAGCAACTTTTTTCGTACGTAAAAACAGTAAATTACTTTGGCTACCACAAGATACCATTCTTTTTTCAAAAAGTGATCTCTCAAGAAAGATTACGATACATATCGAAGATAATTCAGAATTTCTTGCCTTTGATCAGATAGTTCTTGGTCGGTCTGCGATGGGAGAAAATATTAAAAAATCCAATTTTTANGATAANTGGAAAATTTATAAGGGAGATAAACTGATATATTTTGACCAGTCAGGTTGGAAAGAAAGTGTCCCACTACACTGCGCCGGTTTAAAGGGTATAAAGTCTTACGCGTCATTTTATTATGTAGGGGCTAAAGCAGTGGCTTATGAACAAAAATTAAAAAATATGAAAAAAGATAATGAAAATGTATATTTTGGAAGCAGTCTAAGAAATGATTGCTTGCTAGTGCGAATGTTTGGATCAGATGCAAAAGCAATTAAAGATAGAGCTATACATCTACTATTGGAGATTTGGCAAGTAGATACACCTAACGTGTGGAAAGTATAAATAAGGGAGATATAAATGAATCTGTCGCCTCGTGAAAAAGATAAACTAATGATAGCAGTGGCAGCAATGGTTGCAACTGACCGTAAAAATAGGGGAGTGAAACTAAACCATCCGGAAGCTATAGCTCTTATAACAAATTTTGTAATGGAAGGAGCGAGAGACGGTCGGTCAGTAGCGGACCTTATGTCAGCTGGAGGAACCATAATTTCCAAAGAGGATTGTATGGAGGGGGTAGCCGAAATGATACATGAGGTTCAAGTTGAAGCAACGTTCCCAGATGGGACTAAATTAGTGACAGTGCATCACCCAATCAGATAGAGGAAAAAATGATACCAGGAGAAATAATTATATCAGATAAAGAGTTAGAGATTAATTCAGGCTCAGAAGCTATAGAAGTGGAGGTGTCCAACACAGGAGACCGCCCTATTCAAGTAGGAAGTCACTATCATTTTTTTGAGACTAATGAAGCATTAAAATTTTCNAGAGAGAAATCAAGAGGTATGAGGCTTGATATTATCTCTGGAACGGCGATACGATTTGAACCGGGCCAAACTAAAACTGTAAATTTAATTTCTTTTCATGGGGATAGAAAAGTATACGGATTTAATAAAAAAATAATGGGTGATTTATAATGGCGCAGAAAGTTTCTAGAGAAAAGTATGCAAGCATTTTTGGGCCAACAACTGGAGACAGAGTGAGATTGGCTGACACTGAACTATTTGCAGAGGTTGAACACGACTACACTGTATATGGTGAGGAGGTAAAGTTCGGTGGTGGCAAAGTCATAAGAGATGGAATGGGGCAGAGCCAAGTGACGAGAGCAGATGGAGCAGTTGATTTAGTCGTAACTAATGCATTAGTAATTGATTATTTAGGAATATACAAAGCAGATATCGGCGTAAAAGATGGAAAGATCCACTCTATAGGAAAAGCTGGAAATCCAGACATTCAAAGTGGCGTGAATATAATAGTTGGTCCAGCGACAGAGGTAATTGCTGGAGAAGGAAAAATTTTGACGGCCGGTGGCATGGATGCTCATATTCATTTTATTTGCCCCCAACAAATTGAAGANGCACTTCATTCGGGACTCACTACAATGTTAGGAGGGGGAACTGGTCCTGCGCATGGAACGCTTGCAACCACATGCACGCCGGGTCCTTGGAACATTGGAAAAATGTTGCAATCAGCTGATGCCTTTCCAATGAATTTATCTTTCGCAGGGAAAGGGAACGCAAGTCTACCTGAGGCGCTAAGGGAACAAGTAAGGGCAGGCGCTTCTTCTCTAAAGCTCCACGAAGACTGGGGCACGACGCCAGGAGCTATCGATTGCTGTTTAAATGTAGCTGACGAATTGGATGTGCAAGTAATGATTCATACCGATACACTCAATGAGAGTGGATTTGTGGAAAATACTATTAAAGCAATTGGTGGACGAACGATACATGCTTTCCATACTGAGGGAGCTGGAGGTGGACACGCGCCGGATATTATTAAGCTTGCTGGAGAAGAAAATGTTATTCCCTCCTCGACNAANCCGACCAGACCATANACCNTCAATACTATTGAAGAGCATNTGGATATGTTAATGGTATGTCATCACCTTGANAAATCTATACCTGAGGATGTNGCNTTTGCAGAAAGCAGGATTAGAAAAGAAACAATTGCAGCAGAAGATATACTTCATGATGTTGGTGCTATGTCTATTATTGCTTCNGATAGCCAAGCAATGGGCCGCGTTGGAGAAGTTATTATCCGAACATGGCAAACAGCCGACAAAATGAAAAAGCAGAGAGGAAGGTTGTCCGAGGAAAAGGGTAAGAATGACAATCTACGCATAAAAAGATATATAGCGAAATATACCATTAATCCAGCGATAGCACATGGTATGTCAAATCATATAGGCAGTATAGAAATTGGAAAAAGAGCTGACTTCGTTTTATGGAATACAGCTTTTTTTGGTGTAAAGCCTGAAATGGTACTGATAGGTGGTGTTATTACCTGTGCTCAAATGGGAGATCCCAACGCGTCTATCCCAACTCCTCAACCGGTATATAGCAGACCGATGTTTGGTGCGTATGGAAGGTCAATGGAGACAAACTCAATCATATTTGTTTCTCAATCGGCAAGTGAAAATAAAGGCCTAGATGAGCTTGCTTTAAGGAAAAAAATTGTTCCTATAGAGAATACNAGAAACATATCCAAAAAAAGTATGAAGCTGAACNATCTATGTCCAGAGATTGAGGTGGATCCTGAAACTTATGAAGTACGGCTAAATGGAGAATTAATAACTTGTGAGCCCGCTAAAGAATTACCTATGGCACAGAGATATTTTTTATATTGATATGGATACNGTNGAANANGTNACAGATCAAAGTTTGGGGTTTGATGATACTATTTCTTTAGATTTTGATGCACGATTTAAACGAAAAATAAANCTTGTTTCNGACAGTGGGTATGAGTTCTTTTTNTCATTAGATAAAGCGACTGAATTACCAGTTAATGGTACATTAATTTTAAAAAGTAAAAAAAAGATAAAAGTATTAGCTGCTAAAGAGGCACTTATGCGTATAGAAACTGAAAATACGATTGATCTAATGAAAGCTATATGGCATATCGGTAATCGACATTTAAATTGTGCTATCAGTAACGAAGCTGTTATATTGAGAGAGGATAGGGTAATTGCGGATATGCTTGAAAAACTAAACTGTAAAGTTTCATATTTTCAAGACTCCTTCACCCCTCTCTCAGGCGCTTATGGGGTAGGCCGAACTTTTACCCATACCCACTAATTATCTGAAGTATCATGTATAGTAAAAACCAATTAATGTTTCAATGGCTCTCACCAAGCTTTCCTACAGGGAGCTTTAATTTCTCACAGGGGCTTGAGTATGCTGTTAGTCAATCGATGGTTAAAAATGAAGCTGATTTAGTTGTGTGGATTGAAAATAATTTAGAACATGGTTTTTTAAGGAATGACGCAATATTCTTAAAGCTGGCTTATCAAATCTCGACAGATAAAGATTTAGATGATTTNAAGGAANTATGTTTGGCTTTTTCTTGTTCTGCCTCAAANCTTAATGAGCTAGTTATGACCGGAGATAATTTTGCCAAAGCTAGCGACACACCTTTGGGTCTTCCCTATCCTATTGCNCTTGGCACNGCAGCGAAAAAACATAAATTAAAGATAGAGNAATTAGTGCCTTTATTCTTGCAATCGAATATAAGTAATTTGATCGCCGCTGCTCAGCGCCTTCTGCCTTTAGGCCATAAAAGATCAACAAACATTTTGAAAAATCTTTTCGAAAAAATAAATGAGATATCACAAAAAGTGCTAGTATC
>FUFK010075997.1_pt1 | contig 10658 bp, 6 predicted proteins | sample 1021851 | NCBI WGS metagenome assembly FUFK01 (sample SAMEA51879418, study PRJEB19060) | metagenome
CTCTGCAGGAACACCTTCTCTAACTTTTAATGGTGCTAACGGACAGTTTACATATACTCCACCAGATCTCTCTAACTATGACACTGCATTTGGATGGGGTGATCACGCACAGGCAGGATATCTAACAGCAGAAGCGGATACTCATCAGACTGTGACTGATAGAAGTTATTTTTCAAATTTTGAAGGCATTCTTGGACAGACAAGGACTGATGCTGTAGTTCATTCAGAGTATCCAGTTTTCTTTAATCAAGTAGAGTTTAGAGATGATGTATTTTTTATTGGAGGTACAGATGGTATCTACATAAGTCCCAATTCATCTTCAGTACAATGGATGGATTATGATACTGCTGACCAAGGTGGAGGAAATCCTGATGCAGGAGCTAATCCCAGTAAAATTGTAGCATACAATTATTATGTACCCGAATCACCTACAGGATGGATTAGAAATGGATTACAGCATACTGAAAGTGATGTATTTCACAATGATATAAATGGTTCTAAAGCAACAACATATTCTATTGGTAATGATAATGGTATTATAAGACTTGGTAACAGACAATCAACAATATCATATCTAACAGCAGAACCAACAGATTCTGCAGGACCTCACACTGTTAAATTATTTTTTCAGAACGAACCTGTATTACAAACTGTACCTCTAGGTGTAGAACTTCCTAACAGTAGTTATCTTACCACTAAAGGTAAATTTAANANANNATGGTAACATTTTTGGAACAGCAGCAGATCTTCCAGCAGCTGCTGATCATAATGGTATGTTTGCAACTCTTGATAATAATAAAGCATATTTTTCAAAAGATGTAGGAACTAACATAACAGTTACAGTAGGAGTAGATACTGTTGGTGGTCAATCAACAGGTGTATTTTACTTTAATGGTGTAGAAAAACCAGCATCATTTGCTGTATCAAGAGGTGCTAAGTATACCTTTATACAAAATGATTCATCTAATGCTACCTATGGTGGTGTACATCATCCATTGATGTTTAGTACAACATTAGACGGAGAGTTAGCTGGTGGATCTCATTACATGATGGGTGTCACATATAAGTTAGATAATGTTGTTAAAACCATGGCAGAATATGTCAGTGGATTTACAGCTGCAACCACTCGTACAATAGAATGGGTTCCTGTTGGTGCTGCACCTAACACATTATATTATTGGTGTCATTTCCATACAGGTCAAGGTAATAGTTTTGCTCTTAACAACAATGCTTGGACTGAATTATTAGATAAGAATAGTACACTTGGTGATATTGATGGCGTAGATCTATCAACACCTCCAACAACAGGACAAGTTCTAAAGTATGATGGAAACAACTGGGTTGCAGGTCCTGACAATGCTGGTAGTGGTGGTACTGGTATCGCACTAACAGACATCTCTGTTACAACTGCAACTGCTGGAACTGCTGCATTAACATATAACAATGTAAGTGGTGTCTTTACATATACTCCTCCAGATGTCTCTAACTTCTTAACATCTTTCACTGAAACTGATCCAGTATACAGTGCATCTCCAGCAGCAGGAATTCTATCTTCTAATATTTCTAACTGGGATACAGCATACGGTTGGGGTAACCATGCATCAGCAGGATATCTAACATCAGAGACTAGTCATGCTGACGTAGTTGTAGATGGTGACTTTACATCTGCTGGATTGATGAGTCGTGGTGCTTCTTCTGGTACATATAGCATAGTCACTGACAACTCTAACAACTGGAACACTGCATACGGTTGGGGTAATCATGCTTCTGCAGGATATCTAACATCTTATACTGTAACAGCATCTGATCTTAATGGTATTTCTGTCAACGCATTATCAGATGTCAATACCTCTGGTGTATCAGTCAATGATGTATTGAAATGGAACGGTAGTGCTTGGACTGCTCAAGCAGATGCTACTGGTGGAGGTGGCGGTGGTGCTAATGTAACCATCTCAGATACTGCACCTGGCGGAGCAAGTGTTGGTGACTTATGGTGGGAATCTGATAAAGGAAGATTAAAAATATACTACCAAGATGTTGACACAACTCAGTGGGTAGATGCATCACCACCACTAGCACCAGCATTATCTTCAAATGCTCCTTCTACTGCTAGTTCTGCTGGTAGTGCGGGTGATATTAGATATGATTCTGGGTATGTATATGTTTGTATTGCTACCAATACTTGGAAGAGAGCAGCATTAACAACTTGGTAATAAATAATAAACAAGGAGCACTACTAAAATGGCAATAAATTTTCCCAGTACAGCGGGACAACCAACAAATGGATCTTATACTTATACTGTAGCAGGGATTAGTTACTCTTGGAACGGTGAAAGTTGGGTTGCAGCTGGTGCTGGTGCAAGTGCTACTGACAGAACTTTATTCAGTGTATCAACAAATGCTGCTAGTGCTACTCCAGCATTATCTTACAATAATAACTCTGGCGTATTTTCATATACTCCTCCTGACTTATCACCTTACCTAACAGCAGAATCAGATACATTACAATCTGTAATTAATAGAGGTAATACTGTTACAGGAACAGACATAAATTTTGGAGAATATACAGCAAACGCTCCAAAGATTACATACGATGATTCTGATGATTTACTTTGGTTTAAATGTCTATCCGCTGGTTCATCCTCTTCTAAAATATGGATGGGAAATGGTATTAGTTTTAATAATCTTTCAATACAGCAAACTCAAACTCAATCACAATTTATTTCATATAATTCAGACTTATTTTTATCAACTCAAAGTGCTGGTAAAAATATAGAATTACAATCTGGTAACGATATACTTCTTACAAACAGTAGTTATCCTGCTATTAAAGTTTTAGAAAATGGTGTTACCAATGGTGCTGCTTTAAGTGTTGAATTGTATTGGGGAAGCACTAACTCTGTATTGCCAGGTGGAGGGACAGGAGGTAAAAGACTAGAAACAACTAGCACTGGAGTCACCGTAACTGGAACTGTTGATGCTACTGCATTTGTCGGTGATGGAACTGGACTAACAAACGTAACTTCTGGTGCAGCAAGAACAACTGTAGCAGCAACAAATGCAATTGCAGCAAATGGCATAGCAAACATTTCTATGACCACTCCAAAAACATATGCTTTACTAAGTATTGAAACATCTCATGCAGCATGGGTCACACTATACAGTGATACTGCAAGTAGAACTGCTGACTCAACTAGAAACGAAACAACAGATCCTGTAGCTGGTTCTGGTGTTCTTGCTGAAGTTATCACCAGTGGTTCTACTACACAATTAATTACTCCAGCATCTGTATGTTTTAATTCTGCTGGTGCAAACACAACATATTTAAAGATAGTCAATAAGAGTGCTGGTACTGCTAATGTTCAAGTCACATTAACTTTTGTTCCTATGGAGACTTAAAGATGTCTGAAAAAATTTACATCGTTACTCTTCATAAAAAGGAAGATCTAGAAGGATTCTACACTGAAATGGAGAGCAAGGGATTTGTTTTAGATGCAAAACGTGATATCAGTAGAAACACACACTACTGGATGACTGAAGAACAGGCAATAGAATTAAGAAAAGATAGTAGAGTTTGGGACGTAGAAATTTTACAAGATATTAAATGGAAACGTGAAGCTAATAGAGAACCGTATACTATATCAGGAGATTTTGGCAAGAATTCTTTAGGAGGTCCTCTTATCAGACAATGGGGACAGGTACATTGTGCTGGTAATGATGCTCAGAGAGGAAANGGAACTTATGGTATCAATGATGTTATTAATACCAGTGTAGATATATTTGATAATGGTGAACATGTTGATGTTGTTATATGTGATGATCCAGTATCATATGATAGTGAAGAATGGTACAGTCCTTCAAAAGGTGTATCAAGATTTGTTCAGTATCAATGGTTTAATGAATTAAATTCAATAGTAAATGCTGGTGGTATGCCAACTGGTACTATAACATATGGACAAAATGCTGCCACTGTACAGTATCATGGTATCCATGTTGCAGGAACAGCAGCAGGACAGTTTTATGGTTGGGCAAATGAAGCAAACATTTATAATCTAGCAGTTACAGATCCATGGCCATCAGGACAACAGTTAAATGGTTTACTTATTTTTGATTACTTAAGAGCATTTCATTTAAACAAACCTATCAATCCAATAACTGGATATAAAAATCCTACAATTACTAATCACAGTTACGGTGGTTACTTTACACCACTTGGTGGTGATGCTCTTACTTTTTCTGATATAAATTATATCGTTTACCGTGGAGTACAATACGATGCTAACAATCCTGGTCCTAGTGGTTGGACTTCAGCAGGAGTAGAACAAGATTTTAATGTAAAGTATATTGACGAGTACAACTCACACTCTACTGCTATTGCTGCTGATGTGGCAGATGCTATTGAAGAGGGAGTAGTTGTTGTTGGATCAGCTGGCAACCGTGATATGCATTGTGCTAAATATCTTGATCAAGATTGGGACAATACTATTAGTACAACAAGCACCACCAGATATTATATGAGAGGTTCATGGCCAAACACTCATGATAGTGGTGCTATTACTGTTGGTGCACTCAGTCGTTTTGATGATTTTAGAAAATCTTCCTACTCAAACTTCGGTCCTGCTCTTGATATATTTGCACCTGGCGACAACATTTATTCTTCCTTTGGTAATACTGGAGGTGCTGATACAAAATATACTCAAGGATCTGGTAATTATAAAGGTAATATTAGTGGAACCAGTATGGCATCACCACAGGTGACAGGAGTTCTTGCATGTGCTGCTAGTAGAAAACAAAGATTCACACAAGATGATGCTAGAANATATTTGAATGACACATCAAAATACAATGACATGACAGTTGATGCTTTTGGTGGTGATTATACTGATCCAACAGTTGGATATGGAGGTCCTAACAAATATTTGATTGCAAAGAATCCAAGANNAGAGACTGGTATGATTAAATCTCTTGCTGGANTAAGAAAAGAAACAGGACAGACATTCCCAAGACCAAAACTATTCAACAAAGAGGGTGGAGATCTACTAAACAATGGTAGTGTTATAATGAGACAAGGTTTTGATGGTCCTCTTATTACATACACATGGAGTCAAGCATCAACTTATAGTTATAGTATATCCATTCGTGTACCAACATCTCCTACTACTGGATCATTCCCAGTTGCTATCTTATTACATGGTGCTGGCGGTAATGGTGCAGCAGAAATTTCTCAGTGGAATAATTATTTCCCAAATCATATCCTCATAGCACCAACTGGATTTAGTAATNTNTGGAATATTGTAGATGAAAGTGATGCACCAGACTTTCAATTTTTATCTGATCTTATGGTACAGTTGGAGAAATATAGAAATGTTCGTAAGGTAAATGGCACTGCTGAAATTTCAATGATTGGTATATCTAATGGTGCAGCAATGGCATTGAGAATGGGTGTAGAATATGCTGGTTCACAATTAAGATATGTTGCTGCATTAGTATCTCAGTTACATGACCAACAATGGAGATCTCCAAGTTGGTACAAACCATCTGATCATGAGAATACAGATTCAACTAATCTCAATAGAGGATATGATACAGCATTCACTCCTTATGGTGTAATTGACAGAACACCAATTGCTAAAGGTAGATATTATCTACAGATAAATGGTCAGAATGATAATGTCATTCCATATGAAGGTGGTGGAGGTCCTGGCGGTGCAATATTTAATTCTGCTGATGATAGTTTGTATAATCTTGCTGCGTATCAACAGATGCATCCTAGTCCTAAGCAAAATACATTCCAATTCCATTACACACCAGACACAAATCTTTTACTACAGCAATACATAACAAATAGAATTTATGATGACTTGATAGCATATCATGGTAGATATACTGGTCTTGGACATGCTGTAAATAATTCTATGAGAAATTGTGTAGCAGATTTTATACAAAATAATGGTGGCATACCATTAAGTCCTGTTGGCAATACTTATACATTAACAGTATCAAGTCAAGGAGCTAGCAACTATGTGTTTACAGGATCTGATAGTTCTACTAACCACGCCAATGCACTTGATCCAGTTATCACATGTAATGTAGGTGACACTCTAAGTTTTAACTTAAATATAATAGGTAATCATCCTTTCTTGATTAAAACTGTGAGAACTTTAGGAACAGGTAATCAGGTTACAAATCCTCCAGCAACAAATAATGGTGCTAATAGTGGAACTATTAGTTGGACACCAACTGTAGCAGGAACATACTGGTATATCTGTCAGTTCCATTTTGGAATGGCAAATACAATTGTCGTGTCGTAGCATAAATAAACCAGAGCAATAGTATCGTTTGGTAGATAAATGGCAGATCGTTTTCCGTTAATAGTAAATGCGGTTTCTCAAAAAATTGAGGAACTGGTTTCTGGCGACAACTTAGATCTTACTGGTAACAATATAGTTATTGGTGGAGACACAGGATCAGGAAAGTACCTGACCAGTAATGGCACGGTAGTTTCATGGGGATCACCTGGCGATGTCTACTTAAATGCATCACAAACNNTAACNAANAAAACTTTTGANTCCTGTNNTATCTCAGGTTCTGTCAATACTTTATCAAACATACCAAACACTGCTCTTGTAAACTCAGGTATTACAGTCAACGGATCTACTATTGCTCTTGGTGGAACAGTTACTACACCTGACAATAACACAACTTACAGTGTTTCTGCAGTAGATGGATCAAGTGGTGCAAGAAAAGTACTTAGATTAACATCAGGTGGAAATGCTGGTGCTGGTGTAGATGACGATATTACTCTAGTTGCTGGTACAAACATGACCATCTCTAGAGCTGGAGATGAGCTGACCTTTGCCTCTAGTTATATTGATACTGANACNATAACAACTTTACAGTCAGCAACTGGTGGTGTAGCACAGACTGGTGCTATGACNATTGCTGCTGGTGGATCATCNACTGTATCNCAGGATGCAGCAACACGAACAATTACAATCAGTTCAACTTNTNTTGATACGATTACAAGATTGAGAGCAACAACAGGACAAGTATATGCTCCTGCTGACTTTACATTCTTAGACGGCGGTGCAACTACTGTTTCTCAAGGTGTAGATGGAAACGGTGATCCAACAATCACATACAGTTCAGTAGATACGATCACAAGATTGAAAGGTGGTACTGCTGGAACATTTGTGACTGGTGACACAACGATCACAGGTGGAACAAACGTCACAGTATCACAAGCTGGTAACACTATCTCTGTCGCAAGTGTAGACACAGACACTGTTACTAGATTGGCAACTGGAGCTAATGCTTTGGGTGCTGGAGACTTTAGATTTGCAGGAAGTGGTGCAACTAATGTCTCACAAAACACTGCTGGTGGTGTAACCACAATCACAGTCACATCACAGAACGATGATACTGGTGCATCTCTTACAGCATCATCAGGTATTATATTATCTGGTACAGATTTTCAATTAAAAAATGCTGGAACATTCACTGGTAATACTTTATTGAAATGGGACTCTGGTAACAGTCAATTTACTGATGGTATTATTACTGATAACGGATCTACTGTTACTGTCAATGGAGACTTAGTAGTAGAAGGAACTCAAACAATCTTGAATACCAGTACTCTACAGGTAGAAGATAACAATATAGAATTAAGAAAAGGAAATAATTTAGTAGGAAGTAATGGTGGTATAACAATAAACAGAACATCTGATGCTGCTGGTAATATCACATCTTATGTACAGTTACAATGGAATGAGAGTGTAGGATACTGGAGATCGTTTGATGGTTCTGTTGAAAAAAGATTTGTAACCGAGGGTGAGTCACAGGTATTAACAAACAAGACTCTTACTTCTCCTATATTGACTGCACCACAATTAGGATCAGCAACTGCAACATCTATCAATGGATTGATTATTGCATCAACTGCATCTGGAGAATTAGATATTGCTACAGGTAAAAAACTTGATGTTGATAGAGACTTACTCTTTACATCAGATAACAATACTGCATCTATTAGTATCAACTTTAGACAAGGTGGTAATGTAGCATATACTTCTGACACACTTGCATCTTTCGCATCTACCACATCTACACAGATGCGTGGTTTGATTACAGATACAACAGGAACAAATCGCCTAGTATTCCAAGATTCACCTACAATATTAACATCACTCAACACGACATCATCTGGATTTACCTTACTCAACTCTACTGTAACTAACGTAACAGCATTTGGTGNTGCTNGTATTATTACNATGGGTCAAACTGGTGGTACATTTACTATCAACCAGAACCTAGTAGTCAATGAAGATCTAACAGTTGGATCTACAATATCAGATAATATCACACTTAATGGTACAGTTAACTCAGAAAATGCTGACATACTAATTCGTGGAACCAGTAGTGATCCAATGAGAGTTGGTCGTGGTAACAGTGCTGTCAATACAAACACTGCNGTGGGTGTANNAGCACTTAATAGCATAACTTCTGGATCTCAAAATACTGGTTANGGATATCAGGCANTGTTCACAACAAATAGTGGTGCTGCNAATACTGCTATTGGAAACAGAGCATTACGAGCAAACGGTATCGGAAGTAACAACATAGCTATTGGTCGTGACTCCATGCTAGTAAGCCTAGACGGAACTAAGAACGTAGCAATTGGAAACAATACACTTGAGAGCAACAGTGGNGGAGATGCAAACGTCTGTATTGGACACTATGCTGGTTTTGATGTACTAGGTAATGGTAATGTTCTCATAGGTCCTGCAGATAATGAGAACTCTGGTGATGTAACATTCAGACCACCAAATATATCTGGTGACAGACAATTAGTTATTGGTTCTGGTGGACAGGCATGGATTAGAGGTGATGCAAACTATGACATAACAATAGACGAAGACCTTACAGTATCTAAAGATGTTCTTGTTAAAGGTAATCTTACAGTACAAGGTGTTGAAACTATAGTTAAATCAAATATAGTTCAGATAACAGATAAAAATATTGAACTTGCTGCTGTTGTCAGTACACAGTTTGTTGCTACTGTTACCAGTGGAACTCCAAACATCACATCCATAACTCCTACTGCTGGTTTGATACCTGGCATGACAGTTACCACATCTACTGGTGGTATTACGATACCTAACAACACAACTATTGTTTCTATCACAAACAATNNTGCTGTCTTATCAAANAATGTTACAGGTAATGGACAAGCAACCATCACTGCGATAGGTCCTTCTGATGGAGCAGCAGAAGATGGTGGTATGATTGTAAAAGGTANNACTGACAANTCAATCTNAGTGGAAAGGAACNGANNGTGGTGTTACATATAANACTTGGGTTTCTTCTGANAACTTTGATCTAGCANCAAATAAAANANTTACATTGAATGGTATTTGTATTGCAGATCCTGTTGGACAAACTATAGGACCTGTGAATGGTGGTGGAACTGATGATATTGATTTATCTGGTGGTGGCACACCTTATGCTTTAGGTAGTGCAGTCACAGGATCATCATTGACATCTGTTGGAACTCTTACTTCATTAAGTGTTAGTGGGACAGCAGCAATTGGTTCAACAGGAGTGCAAGCTTCCAATGTTGCTAGTTTCAAGGGTGGTACACAGAACCAAGTAAACATTGTCAATTCAGCAGATTCTGGATGGGGTTTATTACTTACACAAAGTCAAGGTGGTGGTGGTTATCACACATCTACAAATTCTCCTGCTGTAAATAGACCTTGTGCAGTAGTTAATGTTCAGAATGATGCTTTAAATTTTGGTACTAATAATACCATGCGATGGACAATAGATCATGATGGTCATCTTTATCCTGGTGGTGACGGTAATTTAGATCTTGGTAAACCTACACAAAGATGTAGAAATGTTTACACTACTGACCTCCATTTATCCAACAAAGGTTCAACAAACAGTGTTGATAATACTTGGGGTGACTTCACAATACAAGAAGGTGAAAGTGATCTCTTCTTAATTAATAACCGTAATGGTAAAAAATACAAATTCAATTTAACGGAGGTTTCTTAAGATGGCATTAGTAGTAGGACAACATTATAAAGCATCAATATTTGATGGGAGTTTAGGTCCTGGAACAATACATTATATGCATATTAAAAGATCTTCTGGTGTTAATAGAACTGCAGGGACTATGGAAGTAATATGTTGTGGTGAATTAGGAGGTACTCAACAAGGCAATGGACTAGCATATTTTAAGTCAGCATGGTGCTCATGGAATTACATATCAGATGGAGCTCACTCAGTTAAAATTGTAGATAACACAAGAGAGAGTGATGGAGCTGCTGGAACCTCAATTTTCGTTGGTCCTATTCCTAATTTTACATATACTTCCAATACAGATTACTCTCTTAGTGCTTCTGAACTTATCTACCCGATTTATACAGGATGGTATGGATTTCTTGAGATAAATTTAGAATGGACAAATGATCCTGACTTACAATATCAATTAGATAACTCTTCTTCTCCTGCATTCTAATGGCATACTTTGGAAACGGATCAAACTTAACAGGCATTACTGGTGCGTGTGTAAAAGTAAGAACTGCTGAAGATACAGGAACACTTGCAGGAAATTATAGTGATTATACTAATGTACTTAATATAACATCATT
>FUFK010042196.1_pt1 | contig 10655 bp, 8 predicted proteins | sample 1021851 | NCBI WGS metagenome assembly FUFK01 (sample SAMEA51879418, study PRJEB19060) | metagenome
TAATGCAATGAATTTTGGTAATACAACAAAACCTGCTAGTTTGTTTGACAGATTGTTAAGGAGAGAAAGATTAAATCCTGTAACGGGAGAACCGACTGGTGAGATGGAATTTAGTCCTGGTAAAGTTGCTACAGCAATAGCACTTGGCACAGCTGCAGGAGGTGTGTTTGAACCAAAACCTCAAGATGTATTTACTCCTACTTATAATTTAGCTGTTGCAGATTTACAAAAACAAAGAGGTGGTTTTAAATATATTGATCCCGTAAGTGGAGATGAAAAAACTTTTGAACAAGTTTACATCCCAGAGGCAGATCCTAAAAACTTTGGTGATTTTAGAATGGGTCCTTACGCAATAGAAAAAACAAGACTAAAGACAGGTGGTCTAGCTGAAATAAAAAAATTTAATCAAGGTGGTATAAACTATTTACCAAGTAAAAGAACTCATGATGAAGACGATGCCAACAACTATGAAAGAGCAATGGGATACGTTGAAGATGGGTCAGGCACAGGAGATAAAGACGAAGATACAATGTTAGCTCAATTAGCAGACGGAGAGTTTGTAACAAGAGCAGATGGAGTATTAGGCGCAGGAATCATAGCTGGTGCAAATCCAAATAGCATGAAAGATATGAGAGAAAAAGGTGCACAATACTTCTACGAACAACAAAAACGGTACAAAAGAGTATTTGATTTATTAGAGGGAAGTAGAAATGCAAAAGCCCAAGCCAATTAAACCAGACATATCTGTTTTATCAGTTGAGCCAAAATATATAGATAAGTTTTGGCCATTATGTGATTTTATGATTGCTGAAGCACTTAGATATTCAGGTGGTTTTGCTGAACCTAAAGACATAAAAGATCTTTTGAAAAAAGATGAAGCGCAAATGTTTTTAGTTTTTGGTAGTGATGAGGAGGAGTTAAACCAAGTGTTTGCCTTNTTTGTTACAAGAATAGCAGCACTTCCNAANTANTCTCAATTAGANGCTATTATTTGCACAGGTAGAAAAAGACATCTTTGGGAAGACAAGATAGTGAACACTGTTACAAAGTTTGCTAAACTTAATGGCTGTAAAAAACTTAGCTTTTGGGTAAGACCAGGCTGGTCAAAAGTCTCAAAAAAATGGGGTTGGAAGGCTAAACACATTCAAATGGAGAAAGATTTATAATGGGATCAATAGTAAAAGGCATATTTGGAGGAGGCGGTGGCGGTGGCTCACAACCAGCTCCATCAGGAGGAACAGGGATAACACAAACCACTATAAGAGAAGCTCCTGGTATAGAAGAGAGAAAAATAGAATTAATGGATTTAGCGCGAAGTGTTGCGCAACAACCTGTAANNATTCCTGACATACAAGTAGCTCCATTATCNGCATTAGAACAACAAGGATTNACTGCTGCAGGCACNGTNGGAGTGGGTGCACCAACTGTAACATCTGGTATAGGACAATTGCTGGCTGCACAGACACCTAACATCAATCAGTTTTTAAATCCTAATCAACAGTTTGTAATAGATGAGATTAATAGACAAGCAGCACAGGCTCAAAATACTTTAGCAGCAAGAGCTATACAATCAGGTGCATTTGGTGGTGGTAGAGAAGGTGTTGCACAAGCTGAATTAGAAAGAGCGAGATTAGGTCAAGTTGGTTTAGCGCAGCAAAGAGCCTTTGACACAGCGTTAGGTGCTGCTCAACAGCAACAACAACAGCAAGCTCAAATCGGTGGATTATTAGCTGATATTGGTGGTGCTCAACAAAGAATGGCACAAGGTGATATAAATACNNTAGTAGCAGCAGGTGGCATACAAAGACAACTAGCTCAAAATGTTTTAGATGCACAAAGACAAAGTCAATTACAACAAGCATTTGAACCGTTTCAAAGAGCTGAATTTTTATCTAATCTTTATGCTGCAGGGCCTAAATCTCAATCTACAATTACTGCATCAACACAACCACAAACAAGTCCGTTAGCACAATCAATCGGAACTGGTATTGGGGCTTTCCAAGCATTCCAAGGTATGCAGGGAGGGAGATAATGTCTCTCAATAAAGTTTTAAATAGACCTTTGTTTAGAAAAGAAGCATTAAGAAAAGGTGCTTTAAAACCCATCACGGCACAAACTGGTATTATGGTTGGTGAACCAATACTAGGTGGTACACAACCAATAAATCCAAGGACACCAGTGCCGGCTGTAAGACCTAATATTTTCAAAAGAGCAGTAGGAGATATAAGAGCATTTGCACAAAAGCCTGGTCAATTTTTTGTGCCGGGTAGAACAAATCGATTTACACCTGGAGGAGGCACAGCTGCAACAATTGCATTCGGTGGTTTATTACCTTTAGTTCAAATGAGCAGAAGAAAATTAGGTATTAAAGATGATACAGGATTAGCGACAGCAGTAGACNTTTTAGGTACTGGTGCTTTATCATATTTTCCAATAACAAGAGCTGTTGGTTTAGGTTTGTCAGCGGGTAGATTTGGATTAGGAGCATTAGATTATTTAAAAAATCAACCTATTGGCACGACAAGACAAGCTATTTTTCCACAAGATTTAGGAAAGCCATTAGGTTTATTTGATCCAATCGATCCAACAAAAGAAACTAGAAAGCAGAGAAGAGATAGAAAAAAATTAGAGGCAATAGCTAAAAAAGAAGGGTCTGAGGGTCAGATAGCAACAGATCAATTAACTCAACCTGATAATGCGATAGTTGTAAATAAAGAACCTATTGGTGATTTGAATGAGATTGTAACGAACACTGCATCATTGCCACCGGAACAAAGACAAGAGGGGCCAACAGGTGCAGAGGGCTCTCCTGAGCTTCCATCACAAAAACCTGAGGCTCCTGTGGAAGAACCAAAAAAAGAAAAACAAGCGACTGCTGAGTTAGAGAAAGAGGCTATGGATATGAGAGCTGGTAGAGTCCCAGCAACAGACGCAACACTTGCTTTGGCAAGAGAATATTATAATGAAATAGCTGAAGGTCAGCCTCAATCACAAGCTAAAAATGTATTTCTTTCTACTTTAGTCGCTGGGTTAATGGCAGGAACAACTAGAAAACAAGGTTTAGGAGGAGCATTAGAAGTATTTGGTCAAGCACTTGGACCAGCTGTAAATAATTATGCAACACTTGCATTAAAAGAAGGTGAAATAAGAGCAAAGAATAGAGAAGCCTCTTTGACTGCAGCGTTGAATCATATGAAACTTTTGAACACAGGAGCAAAATCTCCTGACAGGACAGCAGGTGTTATTCAATACAGAACACCTGATGGAGAATTGAGAAACGTAGCAGGATTTCAATTAAAAGATGGAACAATACAAAGACCTGTAGTAATTGATGGTCAACAAGCCTTTGTGACTGTCCCACAAGGTGGTGCGATAACAGATGCAACGGGTAAAGTTATAGGCACTGTNCAACAGTTTAGAGCACAAAAAGATATTGGAAAAAGACTTTTTGATATTCAAGATGTTTTAGGTAATAGATATACTGCTTATTCAACAACTCTTGATGTTTTAAAAACACTAAATGAGCTGACTCCAGAGGGAGAGACTAAAGGTGCTGGTGCTGGATTAACTGTAGATGCNTTCATTAGAAGAACAACTGGTGTTGCAAAAGATCTTTTGGGTATTGATTTAGGAGATACAAAAAAAGATGCACAAGCTAAATTAGATCAAATTTTTCAAGATGAAGTAGATGCAATCAACAGAGATCCTGATTTATCAGAAGAAGAAAAACAAAGACAAATTAAAAATTTAGATAAAAATGGATTATTAGCTGAAGCTAAGAAAAGACTTAAGACTAATGTTGGCGGCTTCTCTAAACTAACTTTACAAGAACAAGAAAAACTTGCTGTACAAGAGGTAAGCTTAGTTTATGCATTGGCGAATACTTTTAAAGATCAAGATAGATTAACACAAAGAGATATTAATGCTGCAAGAGAAATAGTAAATATTTTCTCTTTAACAAGATCATCAAGAGACGTTAAAGCTTCAATTGAAGCCATAGCTAATCAGTTAGCAGCTGATATTAAACGTCAAGAAAGATTATATACAAACGCTGGTGGACTATACTCTACTATTTTAGATTTAAGACAACTTAAAAACTTTACAGCTGGTTCTGTTGGAGAAATAAGTCCATCATTACAAAAAGCTTTTACTGAAAAAGAAATAAGAGAAACTTTACAGGATGTTAATTTATAATGGCAACTTTATCTCAAATACAAGAGGCAATAAATAATAAGACTTTTGATCCTAATAAGCTTACTACTAGGGAGAAAAGAGCTGTAGACGAAGCAATAAGACAAGGTTTATTGGAGGGACCTGACACAGGCACTATAATACAACAGAGAGCAGGAGCTGCACGTGATGTAGCTACATTAGAACAGGCAGAAAAAAATCCAATAGGTGTAAAATTACAACAAGAAGATTCAAAATTTAAAGGTAGAAACGAAGCTATATTAGCTGGTGATTTAACAGGATCTATTACACCTTATGTGTTAAATAGGAAACAAATTTTTTCCGCAGCTAAATCAAAAATTCCAGGAGATAAATACACTGGTTTGTTTGCAAGAACAAATATGTTTAGAAACTACGCTGATAAACTTACAAATAGATTACCAGGAAGATTTAAATTATTAGGTGGTGCTTTGAAGGTATTAGCTAAAGCTGCAGATCCTACTGTGGGTAGAGTTTTAGCAAGCCCATTAGGTAGAACAGAAATTTACTCAGTTCTTGGCGGAACGGCTGGTGCCGGAGCTGGTTCTATATCTTATGATTTATTAAATGAAACTGCAGGAGCTTTTGTATTAGATGCAATACAAGAGGATATGAAAGATGTAACACCTCGTGAGGTAAACACTGACATTTTAAATAATGCTATGGACGCAACCTTTTCAGCATTCATGTGGAACGCTGGAGCTGCAACACTAACCCCTTTTATTTTAAGTAGTTTAGGAAAAGTTGGTAGATTAGCTATTGGTGCTAAATCACCACAAGCCAAAGAACTAATAGAAATTGGAAGAGAAAAAGGTTTTCCTGTGCCTTTAGTAATGACAGCAAAAGATGGAGTTGGTTTGCTAGGTGGATTATCCTCAAAATATTTTAAAACAGTTGGTATCTTTCCCTTTGTAAGTGGTATAGGTAGAGAAGCAATGCAAGGTGCAGAACAAGTTGCTGGTAAGAGATATTTAAATAATAGTGTATTGACTTACGGTCCACTTGTAAAAACAGGCATGCTATCTGCCTCTATTGTAAAACAAGCTGAAGAAGCATTCAAATTAAACAGTAATCTAATTAACTCAAGTTATAGAGCTTTTGATGACTTAGCAAAAACTATAGGTAATCCTGCGGTCATACCAATGAAGAACACTAAAAAAGTTGCAGCTGAATTTATAGAAAATTTTCAACTACAGTATCCTGGACTAAAACAATTTACAGACGCTGCTGGTGATATACCTATTAAAGAGATAGAAAAAATTTTAAATCAATCTGGTGATCCGTTAAATTTATTTATGAGAAGTGTTAATGGCATGGGTGAATTTACAACACCATTAGGTTATAAAGGTATAATTCAACAACTTAACAGAGCTATAGAGGGAACACAGTATCAAAACATAAGAACTTCTTTATGGACTTTAAGAGAAGCTTTAGAAAACGATTTAAATTCTTTTGGAAGCGCTTTAACAAAAGAAACGTTTTTAAAAGACGCTGGAATAAAAGCAACTTATGATGGATTAACACAATCTGCAGGTAAAGAGGCAGCTGAAAAATTTATTAAGGATAACATAACAGAAGCAGAAAAACTTAAAGATAAGTTATATGGTGCTAATGACACATTTGCAACATTAATGAATTTTTATCAAAGAGGCAATGTTCCAAGATTTTTTAGATCTTATGATGCAACTAAATTTACTAACAGAGCTTTAGCTGGTATTGCAGGTGCACAAACAAAAAAACCACAAAAATTTTTCACAGATTTAGTTAATGATGTTTTTACTAGAGGTGATGAAGTTGCTGTTGAGCAATTACAACAAATTCTAGGAGCAAAAAAAATTATTTCTCCAAGAACCGGCAGAGCTATAGGAGTGCCCTTAAAAGGAGGACAAGAATTATATAACGCTGCTAGGGCTAGATGGTTTTTTGATTCTTTTTACAAATCTTTTGAAATACGAAACAGAAATCTATTGAAAGAAATCATGGGTGAAGCACAAGTAAGATCTGGAATAAACGGTGGAATTGATGTTATGCAAGCTTTCTCTAGAGATAGAGCAAAAGACACAGCTGCTTTTGGTTTTGATTTGACAAAAGTTANAAATAANAATGGNATNTTTGANACNACAAAAATTAGATTCTCACCAGACGAAGCTGCACAGTTTAACATTAATAGATTTACTAGAAATCTAGGAATTGTTGATGAACTAGATGATGTGGGAAAAAATAAATTAATAAAAATTTTAGGTGGTAGAGAGCAAGCAAAAGACTTTGAAAAATTTATAACATATATGAAAGCTGTATCTGATACTCCTATATCTGACTCATCTACTTTCATACAAAGAAGATTTCAACTTGGTGGTTTAAGATCTTTACCTGGTGCCATCGCACTTGGTGGAACTGCAATGGTTAACCCTTTTGCGCCAGCTTTATTTATATTGTTAGCTAGAAGAGCTGGACAAATTTTAACAGATCCAGTCGCCATGAGGTACATGAACGATGCATTAAACCCTGATGAACAAATAAGACTACTAATGGGTAAAAGTATTGGCGATGGTGTGCCTGGTGTATTAGGTATTGGAAAAAGATATTTTAAAGGTAGAGACATACAAACTGCAGTAGATATTGTAAGACCAGGTACAGGTGCAAGATTAGCACCAGCTGCTAGATTAGGTTTAACACAAAAAAGAGAAACTTTTGCTAGATTGATGAACTACCTAAACGATAGTGATTCTGATGTTCCAAGAGTAGATCCTAAAACTGTAACACCAGAGCAGATTACAGACAGATTATTACAACTTGATGCATCTGTCCCAGACCCAATTTATGATGATAAGACCATACCTAAAAATACATTTGAAACAATGTTTGTAAATGATTTCTCAGGTTCTTCAGGTGATACTCAAGTAGATAATGATGCAGTTGCTTTTTTAAGAACTTCCGTAGAGAACGAAATAGCTACTGATGAAATGGAAGCGCCAATTGTAGAAGAAGAAAAAACAAAAACTGATGAAGATCTTTCATTAGAGAACCCTTTTGGTATGCAGCAACCACAAGCACCACAACAACCACAAACTACACCACAACCCACAGGTCAGGTCACTGCACAACAAGTTCAACAATTATTCCCATTTGACACAACTGCTGCAGCTATNGCACAAAGGAGACAAAATCGTGGCTAACGGAAAAGATCCTAGAACTACTGGTGAGCACATTATAGCCTTGTATGGACATATTTCTGGTCTTAAAAAAACACAAGATCACATGCACAAAGGCCTCGATGATGTAAGACAAAAAGTAAATTGGTTCTTCGTTGCATTAGTTGGTGGGATGGGTGCAATTATTTTGACTTTGGTAAATTTATTAGCTAATTAGTGTAATGTCACTAATTAAGATCAACAAAAAATATCCTTACAAAAAACATAATAGATTTCAGTCCGAAACNGGTAGAAAGTATTTAGTTGAAGAACANCCTGTGCCTAGCGTAACNACAATATTNTCAGCNACAAAAGACAGNAAAAAATTAGATGATTGGAGAAGAAGAGTAGGCCATGCTGAGGCNGATAGAATNATGAATAANGCNTCAAGTGTCGGCACAGANATGCATAAGGTATTAGAATATTATTACAANAANGAAAAATATTATAATGAGACNGANGANGGCATNAAACCTAGAAAGATGGCNGCTGTCATTAAAGATAGTTTAAGNATAGATGANGTNTGGGGTAANGAAGTNTCNTTAGCCTACAATNAAGAATATGCNGGNACNACAGATCTNGTNGGAGTNGCCTANGGAAANCCCTCNATAGTTGATTTTAAACAATCAAATAAGCCAAAAAGNGAAGANTGGATNGANGACTATAANTGTCAGTTGGGGGCCTATTATTTAGCCCATAAAACGCATTACGGGCCCATAGAGCAGGGTGTAGTGGCTATTGCGACCAGAGACCTGCAATATCAAGAATTCAAGCTCTCTGAGCCTCTATTGCATGAATATAGCGAAAAATTCTTAGAAAGGCTTGAAATATATAAGAAAACAATGAAAAAGGGTTAAAGAAGCCAATCCTTCGCTTTATCACCTAAAGTCTTGGCCGATAATTGATTTTTTCTTTTTAATGCCTGTACTATTTTTTCATCAATAGTATCTTTAGCCATGATGTCGATATANACAACATTTTTAGTCTGTCCTATTCTATGTGCTCTGTCCTCTGACTGTTTGCGTACCTCTAAGTTATAATTATTAGAATAATAAATAACATATTTAGCTGCCGTTAAAGTCAATCCATATCCACCTGTTGTTGGATTACCGACAAAGAACCTACACTTATTGTCGTTTTGAAAACGGTCAACGGCCAACATTCTGTCTGATTGTGAGGTCTCACCAAAGATAGATACTACAGACTCCGAACCATATTTGTCATTTAATGAAGCTATGATCTCATTTATGTTGTGCACGTATGTTGCCCATATGATCACCTTTTGATCTGTTTCTTCTAATATTTCTAGAAGTGCTTTTAATTTTTCGTTATTAAATTGTAATATTTCACCATCATCACTTTTACAATATCCATTAGCAACTTGATGTAATCTTAATAATTCTGTTAATTGATTGTGAACAGAGATAGTTTCATTTTCAAATTTAGCTAAAGCCTCTATCCGCAATCTATCATAAACTCTTTTCTGATCTCCTGTTATCATTATCTCTCTTTTTTGATAAATTTTGTCAGGGATGTCTAAACATTCATCTTTAGTAAGTCTGATAGAAAACTGTTTTAATTTTTGTTCTAATTCATCTAAATTTGTATAACCATCTGGAACCATGATGGCCTCTCCTCTTGCTATGTAAACTTCATCAAAGGTGCAGTATCTATTACGGAAAGCATAGTAGCTTTTAAAACCTAAAAGTGCTGGATCAAGAAAGGCACATTGTGTATAAAGATCTAATGGAGATTTTGTTACTGGTGATCCTGTTAGTATACGCCTCATACGCGCTCGCCATCTTAGCGCTAAAATGTTTTTTGTTCGTTTTGCTTTTGGGTTTTTTATGGTCGTGGATTCATCAATTACCATTATATTATTTGGTTGGTTGAGCAAATATTTATTACATATATCTAAACCTTTTTTTGTAGACAAAGCCTCAACATTTATTAAAAAAAATTTAAGTAAACCTTTTTTAGTTATAAAAGGTTGAAGTTGTTTAGGTTTATCAACCTTCCAAGCGTACACAATTCGTTCTATCGAGTCGGGAAGATGAGTTTCTATTTCGTTNTTCCAAACTGTATACACAGATTTTGGTGCCACAATAAGCGCAGAATCTATACGTTTTTTTAAATAAAGGTAAGCTATGTTGTCTATTGTAGTCTTAGTTTTACCAGTCCCCATCTCCATAAACAAAGCGTAAGTTGTTCTATCAGCTGACTCAGCTAAAGCTTTTCTTTGATGCTCATAAGGTTTCGTCTTATAAGGGTATTTCCATTTTGTCATGTCCNNTTTNGTTNTACTTTTTTCTATTTGACTTTGCAAGGGAANANTNTATNNNCCNAATCAGATATGGATATCGAAAAGTTTTCTAATTTAGAAGTTGATACTGCGAGCACTAAATCTATTTCAGATGCTTGTAATGAAATGAAAAAGTTAGAGAATGAAATCGAACAAGCTGAAGAGGCTCTTTCCGCTAAAAAAGCTAAATACAGAGATTACCAGGAACGTAAAATACCGGAACTCATGCAAGAGGCAGGTGTTAACGCAATTAAACTTGCTGATGGTACACAAGTTGAAGTTAAGCCGTTTTATTCGGCAAGAATACCTGAGAGTCGTACCGATGAAGCTTTTAGTTGGCTTCGGGATAAAGGTTTTGGAGATTTAATTAANAACACAGTCACTACAACTTTTAACAGAGGACAAGACAATCAAGTTGCAGAACTAGTAAAGGTATGTGAACAACATGGTTTTAAATACTTACAAAAACAAAAAGTTGAACCCATGACATTAAAAGCTTTTGCTAGAGAACAAGTTGAAAAAGGAAAGGAACTCCCGTTTGATTTATTTGGTATCTATATTGCAAATAAAGCAAAACTAAAAACGAAGGAGTAANAATGTCTAACGNNAAAGANNTNNCNNCNAAAAANAANAACGNNGTAGCAACNATCGACATCGAAAANTTTGCNGATCAAGGTTTTGANAACATTGATAGCAAATCATTGCAGNTNCCATTTCTTAAANATNTTAGGNCANCTNTCNCCACAAGTNACNGCNGGNGATTCNAANTATATTGANGCTGCTAAACCAGGNATGATNTANAANACNGTNACAGATAAACTNTATGANGGTAATAAAGGTATCTTGGTAATACCTGCTTATTATAAGTTTGAGTACATAGAATGGGCAGATAGAGGACAAGAGGGTAGTAATGCACCTAGAAATATATATCCTGCTGACAGTGATATCATGTC
>FUFK010071075.1_pt1 | contig 10654 bp, 17 predicted proteins | sample 1021851 | NCBI WGS metagenome assembly FUFK01 (sample SAMEA51879418, study PRJEB19060) | metagenome
TCATATCTACCACCAATAAAGTAACTAAGAACTCTTACACCACGATTACGAATTTCATCAACCATTTTCTTAGTGTGATTGATTGCCGTATCCCAATTGTAATCAATATCATCATTAGAGAACATTGGCATTCCATCTGAAAGATTTAGAAAGTAAGAATCTCTATCAGTAGTCGATGGTTCAATTTCTTTCATCACAGCCTCAAAACATAACCCTTCAGGAGTAGTACCACTAGCATGAAGATATTTGAAAATGTTCTTTACTTTACTAATCTTATCCACACGAGAATCATAAGCAATCAACATTAGTGGGTAACTCTTTCCACCTCTACTATATCTATCACCAGTAGTTTGAGTACTTCTGTAAGATATAACTAAATCAACATTTTGAATCATTGAACAAGCCTTAGCGATGGCAGCCACACAAGTCTGAGTATTAGTCCACTTTTCACCACCCATAGAACCACTAGCATCAACTGAGATGTGTAAGAAAGCATCTGAGTATTGTTCTACAAAAGTAGTTTGGAAAACTCTGTCATTACCAAAACCTAATTCAGCAATCAATCTCTTATCGATTCTACCACTATCTTTTCTAGACCACTTAGTCTCACGAGACTCACCACGAACCTGAAGCTTTCTACCTAAGATAGTTCCCATAACCAAACCCTTATTTATAGCTTCTTTGTTTTCATCACGATACCAAGAGTATGATGGATTAGAAATCATACCGATTGTATCAGACTCAGCCAAAGCTTTGTTGAACTTTTTAACCATCAAAACCTTAGTAGGAGTCTTTTTACCTGTCCATCTATCAGTAACACCAGCGACATCAACGTAACTCATACCGGATGATTCAACAGTATCCATAGCCGCTTTATCTTTCTTAGTCAACTTTTTCTTTTGAATATCACCATCCATAAATTTCTTTTGCTTTCTGATTGCATTCTCAAGTTGTTTTTTCTGATTATCTGATAATTCTGGTTTATCGGAAGGTTGTTGAGATTGAGAAACAGATTCTTCAGAAGAATCTTTAGTATCATTACTATCACCAGAGGAATCTAAAGACTCATTACCGTTACCATCATCAGATGGTTGTGGAACTTGATTACCATCAATTTTTGACTTTGGAGTAATGTTATCTAAAATGATTTGATAGACTTTACAAGCAATGTAGAAAGACTCGCTGGTTGAAGATAATGTTTTTACTTTACTAAAGATAGTGTTATATATCTTTCTCAAACCTGGTAAAGCATCTAAGTCTGAATTCTTATTAGTAAGATTGATAATTCTAAACATATAGGAATCTAAATCTAATGAAGTGTATTCAGTAGTTAAGAGAGCCTTATCAATTACTTTTGAATGAAAATACTTATCATACATTGAATGGTAGTAACCTTTGTAGCCAGGTGAGTTTGAGAATACGAAATAATCAATTCTCCTATCTTCTACATAGTTAAGTAAATTCTTAANATCTGTAAAATAATCAGTACCAATTTTAGTAGCTTGGTCGAGTAGTGCGGTTGGTATGTGACCAGTAAGATTTTTTAGAAAATCGAAATCTGATAGTTTGATGTGAGAACCTTCGTGAAGAGCCAAACCAACAGTTGANTCAAATAGTTTNTCATCTAATTTAGAAGAGATAACAACTGACTTACCATCAGTATAACTATCTCCATGTGAATTGAAAGTAACTTTGATATCAGACTCACCGGTTACAATAGAAACAAAATTACTGATGGCTCTACGATAAGAGGCCAATGCAATTAAGTCTACACCTTTTTTCTTTTCTTCATCATCGAAGATAGAACCGGTGGTATCCCAACCTTCATCTAACCAAAAAGATGAATAGTTGTTAGTCCGAGAACTTGCAGAGTGTCTCTCTCGTAAAGCCATCGGATTAAAATTGTGTTTTATCTTTGTCATATTTTTCCTTTAATTGATATGTTAAGCTACGAATAAAATGCAATACGAGTCAAGGATTATTTTGAAGTTTTTTCATAAACTTTCTCTGTTTAGTTGTCATCATTTGTAGACTTGATAATTCATTTATGATTTTTGATTTACTCACAAGACTAATTTTATCTTCAGAATATAGTGATTGTGTAAGTTGACAAGCAGATTCATATCCACGACTATCGAATTCATTGATAACTTTTTTCATAGCATCTTTTATCGGAATAAAGATATTTACTACTGGCTTTGACTTGTGTTTCTTTTTAAGTGGTTTAGGATTAAGATAGTTCTCCAAAAATCTATCCCAACTCTTATCTGCAAAAACACCTTTTGCTTTCTTAGAACCACCAACGCCTCTTCTGTCTAACCTACTTAAATTTTCTGATTGTTCTTCTGAAACTGGTTGTACCCAAGCACCTGTTTTGTGTGGGTATATGGTGTGAGACACATACTTCTTTACACTTGAACACTCAACACATTCTGAGTAACCCAAGTGAAGACGATGTTTATCCATTTCAACTTGACACTTTTTACATTTATTCATATAGTAAAGCTACAAAATAAATGCAATGCAAGTCAAGANCTTTTTTGTATTTTTCCTTTTAATGTAATAATAAAACCATCTATTTTTTTTGTATCTAATCCATCCTTTATCATAATTTCTCTTCTATTAACTAACTTACCATAAGCCTTCTGTAAATCTAAAAGGGATAATCCTTTCATGCTTTTTCTATAATATAAAAGTGCTAATGCTTCGTCTTCAGCCTCTGCTCCACGAACACCAGCGACATCTGTTACTTTCTCAACTTCGTAACCTGCATCAACCACATCCTGTATTTCTTCCCATACGGTATTTTCCCACATCGCATCTAAATCTAATTCTATCTCAGTAGTATCACTATAACTTAATTGGATANTCAGAAAGAAAAAAAGTATCGGGATTATATTGGTAATACCAGATTTCATTATTCANTCTCCTATGGTATAAATTAGTTCCATCAAANTGCCACTCATTATCTTCATCAGGTATTCCTAAATCCATAAGTGACTATTATATTTCTTGTTCTACCTAAAACAGATAATGGATTTTCAGGCCAACTTTGTTCTCCTGTCAATTCATATTGTTTCTTTGCATATACTTCCAACTCTTCCCATAATGTATATGTGAATTTCTTTTCGTGTTTTAATTCTTCTAATTCAATTCTCTTCTCAAACCTTGGTACAGCCACTGCACTCATTATACCAATCAGAAGAATCACAACTAATATTTCTATCAATGTGAAACCCTTACTCATTAAATCTCCCCAACTACTTTTTCATTATACGAAGGACTATCTAAATCTGTATCTTGTATTACGATACGATTAGTTATGTNTCCATTCAATGTATCNCTTTCCCAATAATAANTATAAGGTTTNTNATTTGTATTNTAAGGTAAATCNCCACTAAANANCATATCAGGTGTTCTACCATCTCCNAATATAGTTTGTCNNTATGTNNNATCCATNAANCTATCTTGTGGTAATTGTGGAAANTGTGGATTNCCNCTCATNTGATTATCGTAATANTANTGNANAAANGTNTNNTTTATNATTNNCATNTTNGATATGTTTACNTGATATCTGAGTTTCATTTACCGCCCTATGAAAAGTGGGGATAACCGAACCAACGAGTATCCCCACTAAAGCAATAGTTACTACCAACTCTATCAGAGTAAACCCTTTAGAGTTTTTCATAGTTAACTCCTATAGACTAGCTCTTTCACCAAGTGTACCAACAGCAGCATTGTCTCCTGTTTGTGTACCTTCATCATATTGCCAACCTACACGAGAGTTATCACCACGNTGATGTGTGATTTTCTTACTAGTGGTGTTGTATGTCCACTCTCCATCCACATCTGCATCAGTAGCATCTGTAGTGTATCCAGCAGGTTTAGTATCCAAAGCATCCCACGGATTATCAGGCCAACTTTTACGACCATTTTCCATAAGTTGTTCTACAGCATAAGTTTCTAAACCAGCTTTGATTGCACTAATAACCGCATCCTCAGCCGCTTCTTCTGCTTTCTCAACAGATGTCATATATCGTGGAATAGCAACTGCGGCCAAGATACCTAAAATGATTGTAACCATAATAAGTTCTATTAGAGTAAATCCTTTCTGATTTTTCATTTTCTATCTCCTATGGCTGTAACTTCTTAAAGAAGTTTGATGGGTTTTCTAAATCAGCAACATACAANATTGGNGCATAAGAAGATGAACCACTTCCACCACCAGGTATTACTGCATAGATGTAGTGACCGTCCTGAAAAGGTGTCTTGATTGGGTTGCCACCAAATTGGTCTAAAAATTCTTCAGCACCAACGGAAGGATCAAATGAACCATCTTTGTTATCATCTTCTGAAACATCAATGTTATGACCACTTGGAGCTAAAGCACCTGCAGTTGTTGTACCAAATACAGAAACCCAATTAGAACCCTCTGATGATTCGTATGAAGTAAAGCCACCCAAACCTTGTACAATAAGTGTATCGGAAGCATATCCACCAACAACCTCATCATACTTGACCTGGCCAGGAAATCTTCCACGACCTTCTTCAGTTACTTTTTGGTTATAAAAGTTATTAGCGGACTTGACAATCTTGTCAATGTCTGCCATTGTCTTTTTCTCTTTAGCACCTTCACCAACACCAGAAAATTTAGGTGCAGCAGTAGTAGCCAATGTAGCCATCATTGCAGTTGTTACTGCAAACTCAGCTAATGAGTTACCATTTGTGCTCTTTAGATATCGTTTGATTGTTTTGAACATTTCAGTTCTCCTATTTAGTTATTTACCTATATATGTACAATAACTGTACCAAACTTTGCAATATAGAAAACTTTTTTACTTTTTTCTTATTAGTTTTTTAAATTACTATATACTAACAACTTAGAGTACGCAACAAAAAACCCCACTAAAAAGTGAGGTTTTCAAAATGTTACACCTGTTACACTATTATTGTATCATTAAAATACATCTTCCGCTAACATATCGTCTATTGCATCTTTTATATCTTTAGAGGAACAATCAACCTCACCATCCATATCAGCCTTCCAAGTTTCTTTTTTACTTCCATCAAAAAATAGGGCAATCGATGGAAAGTTTCTAAACCTTAATTTCTTAACAACCTTTTTTGCTTGTTCACTTTTTACCCAAATGATTTCACAATCCTGATAATCCTCAACTCCTTTTAGTATCTTTTCATCCAAGTCTTGTTCTTGCCATTCAGATGTAAAGACGGCTACGACTATACCACCATTAATCTTCTCTTTAAAGTTCTTGTCATTTACTTGTGCTAGTGTAACAGACAGGAATATTAATAGCCCTATTAAATACTTCATTATTTACTCCCTACTTTTACCCTTAAATTAGTTACTTGTTTTTCCAACTCATCTATGGTTTCTTCATATTCCTCTAACTGTTCAAATACTTCATCCATATCTTCTTGTAGTTGGCCTACTTGTGTTTTGTATTGTTCATAAGATCGAGGCCAGTTATGACCTTCGGGTTTAGATGGATACTCATCTGAAAAAATCTTCTCTATATCAATAGCTGGTAGTTCTTTTGCTTCTTCAATTTCCCCTTGTAAAGTATACCACATTCCAATCAATGATGCCAAACCTGTACCAGCTGCAATCATTGTTTGTACAGATAATGTAAATTTAGTATCTAGTACTTTATCTTCACTTATCTCTATTGGTTCTTTTTTCTTTGGTTCTTCTTTAAGTTCTTCTATAACTGGTTCTGGTTCAGGATGTATTTCTTCAGTTTTTTCTTCATGATGCGTAGTATCAGAATCGTGATTTAGTAAGGCATTGGTAATATCATCAAAATCACAAAAACCTAAATCAACTAAAATTTCACCAATTGTGCGTTTATCACCTTTTACTTGAACCTGTAATGCTTTGTTCAATTGTCTTTTAGTGATTATATCTTCATCACATAATAACTTACCTATTTTGATATCACCATTCATTTATTTAATTTCCACCAGTGTAAAATGTTGCGTCCGGATCTGTTCCTATTTCTATGTTTTCGAAAATTAATAAGCCAATCTGCATTTCATCTCTATATGGATTGTAAAATTTACCGTTTGCCATACCAGAAATTTTATTGTCATTATTTATGTATATTTCTGATTGTGCAAATTCTGTGTAATCAAAGCTACCGATAATCTCCATATTCATGGTTTGTTCTCTTGTATGGGATAATGTATCTGTTGGTCCGTAGTTTAAATATAAACCAGGATCGATTAACATCGCATTATCTTCTCCATCTTCATCATACCATATACCAGCATAATGTTCTAACTCTGGTAAAACTCTACCCACTTCTCGTTGTAAGTGTAGAACAAATAGTTTTTTAATCTTACCATCATCACCTAAAACTTTTTCACCATATGTATTTATTTGTGCATAGTAAGTATATGGGTCTATGTAATCACCATTTACCCAAAGTTGCATAGATGGTTCTAAAACAATTTCTTCTTCTACTACCTCATCTTCACAACTCGGTATTATAAGCATTCCTACCATTAGTAGTGAACCGCAAATCATTCTTACTGTATTGTATATTTCCTCGTGTTTCATTTTAAAATCCCATAAATTGATAATTAATTCTTAACTTGATATCGTATGCTGGTCGTTCCCAATAATACAAATATCTTCCTTCAGCAAAGACTCCAAGATTATCTTTTATCTTTACTCCAAATATTGCTCCCATATCATAGTCATTCCAACTATGCCACATTTTATCCATAAACATAAACTCATGCGGTTTTCCACCATCATCTTTATGTTTTCTATAATGTGCTGCATTATGATATGCATGTGTTGTATGTCCGTAATGATAAGGTAACCAATTACCCCAAGTATGTAACCACCAATTTTCATCGTAATGATAAAAATCAATACCTAATACTAATGAGGTTTCATTCTGACTACCTAAACCTCTTTTTACCCCATCGATATATTGTTCCAACATACCAGGGAAGTGATACAAAAAATATTCTCTATCTGTATAAGCAAATATCCTACCATCAACATCTCTCCACAACCAATCAACTCCAACAAATCTACCATCATCATTCCAAAAAGGACCACCACCTTCAATTGGTCTTAGTTCACCAGTCTCAGGATCCAACTCATACAACTGAACATCCAAATCTCCGTTCTCATAATACTCTTGTGTAAACCAAGCATTGTCATCTATACCAAATGCCTTTTCAGCAAACTTCCACCATTCACCTCTGTACCAGGTTGTATCCAATACCATTGCATCAAATCCATATACGGGATGTTGTCTGTGCTTTACACCAACTGATAAGTGGAACTTATCATTTAATGCTTCAGGTGTTAGATGAAGTCTAACATCACCTTGTGTATACTTGATATCCTCTAATCCTAACTCAGTAATGCCAACTTTGGCCATCAAATAATCACCAATATATCTTAACCAAAATTCTCTATTAACATAATCATTACCCCATTGTCTACCTTCTGACAATTTAACTAGATACTCCCAACCTTTAACTGGACCAAATGTTGCACTTTCATTGGCATTCTGTTCTGAGCCATCGTACCAAGTACCACCTCTACCAGCGGACTTTACACCTCTTTTTGGTTCATATTGGAATCTACCAATCTTTCTTAAACCAAATGATGTTTGAAAATCAGGTTTTAATTCTCTCTTATCCCTACTGATTTCTAACTGTCCTGTACTCAATCCTCCTATAATCGCAAATCTATCGTCTTGGTAGCGTGGAGCATTTANACTAAAACTGGCATATGCAGTAGAGTACTTAAAAAAGTCTCCAACTATATTTTGACTAAGTAATGATGTAGTTAGTAGTAAACCCATCATAAGTTTCTTAAACATTATTTTCTCCTAAAGTTAACAAGAATCACAATCACAACTTTCTAGACACTTATCATCAGGCTTTGGTGTACATTTTTTGCAATCACACATTACAACACCATCCACCAAGCAGCACCGACTTCTACTATAATATCAGCTGCTGTATTCCAAGCCCACTTCTTTCGTGTACCATAAGTTTCTTCCATACCTTCAATGTATACCTCGAATATTTCCCAAGCAACACCGATTATTAGAACCCAAAGAACTGCCCACAGATCAGAAGCACCTAACCATTGAGCGACTTTTGCTATAAATAACCCAGCCGCTAAATGGTAAGATGTCCATCCATCTAACTGTCCACTATTTACTTGCCAACTATATAGTTTAGTTAATGGATTATTCATTATTTACTCCCGAATACCTTTGAAAAGAATCCCTTTTTCTTTTTCTTTCCCTTAGATCCTCCGATTTTTTTTCCTTTCTTTTTCTTCTTCTTCTTTATGTCATCATCTGCGTATGCCATTTCACATGATGTCTCACAACATTTTGGTTTAAGTTCTTCCTCTGCAGGTAAAACTGACAAACACAAACAACCACATAAACATGCTTTCAATATGTTTTTCATTTTAGTCTCCTTGTTTGAAACATTATTACAATTATAAATATCAGTTCGATAAAAAATTAATTTAGTTCAGGTATTATTTCATACTCTGGATCACATACCAAAAATTTTAGAATCCACTTTTTATCCTTCCCCTTATCCCATTCTTCATAGCCAGATAATAAACAGGTATCTGTAGATAATTTTTTTACTACTTCATCTATCTGTTTTTCAGTATTACATATCACATTAATCTCATCACCATTGGTTTTAACCATTACCATATTATCTGGGTTATTGTATACTACGTTATCTTTCATTCTTTTTCTCCGTATAAGTCCCAAGTCTTAGGTGGTGGCTTAGGAGCTTCTTTACCATCATCAATAAATATTTCTCCCTTACCAGCATCAACTTCAAACTTTGTAACACCTTCAGTTAAAAATATTTGATTCAAACATTCTGTTAGTGAATCGTATACATCATTTTCTATGTTCCACCTGTCACCAGGAGGAACTCTTTTTGCGTACATAACTTTCATACTAATTCCTTATTTTGTAAAAGTATCTATTATTAATCTGTGGTTCATCAAATGTTTGTTTCTGTATCCACATAGAAAGAGTTTCTTCTGCAGATAATGAACCTAACTCATAATCATCTTGATATCTTTCTAACAGTTCTGCAACTATAGGATGCCTAACAACATCTTCTAAATCAAACTGACTGAATCCAACTCTTCTAATTCCCGTAAATCTCTTAATTGAATCTTCTAAACCATTTTCTTTTCTAATATCCGATTGCATTAAATCCCCACAAACTATATATTTACTTCCACTACCTATACGGGTTATAAAAGTTTTTATTTGTGCAGGTGTTGCATTCTGTGCCTCATCTAATACCACTATACTATCAGTCAATGTTAAACCTCTCATATAGGCTAATGGTATCACTTGTACTACACCAGCTTTTTTCAGAACTTCCAATCTTTGCTTTCCAATAATCTGTTCCATATTATAATATAATGACATCATGTATGGTGCGGTTTTTTCATCTATGTCACCAGGTAAATATCCCATCTTTTCACCATCGACTTCCACAAGTGGTTTAGTGATTACCATCTTATCATACTTACCTTTTGCAAGATTTTTCAACGCATAATGTGTAGCTAGAAATGTCTTACCACAACCCGCTGGGCCTACTGAAAAAGTAACATCATTTCTACTAATAGTATGATAGAAACCTTTCTGATTAGGTGTTCTGAACTCTAATGATCTCCAATCTATTCTTTTGATTTGTGACAGAGCTTGTCGTTTGTTTTCGCAGGGTTGATTAGACTTGATTTGTGTAACCGTCTTTACCTTGGATTTATCCATAGTGATATCTCCTTATGTTCATAGTTAAAAACTGAGGTTCTACCTTTAACTATAAATATAATATATACTATGGTTTAATCTCTATTTAGTATGTTTATTAGTTGAAGCGTTAAAACATTATACTCAGGATATTTTGATAATGTTTTTAAAAGGTTTTCTACATACTCATGTGGCAGGTAATCTAATTCATACTCGCCAACTATTATTGCTTGTTTTATAAATGTATCTACGGCTTTAGCTACATCTTCTGGTAAACCTTTTAGAGGTCTTTTACTTTTGAGAGATATTAACTTATCCTTTATATTGGAATCCACTATCTGGTTTCTACTTTATTTTTATTTAACCACCACTCCACTTTAACAGATGCCATATCGAATTCTGCATTTCTATTTACATACTTATCAAAGGATTGAAAATAATCTTTTGTCAAATAATAAGCCGGTTCTACATCCTTCGAGCCAGGTGTAATATTTGCAGTTATCTGATAAGCCTGCATATCTGTATTTACATGCTTTCGTAAGTAACTATCTTCAAATGGACTTGAGTGATTCGAATCTCTGTAAATCCAATTTAAAATAGGATCTATTTTTGTTCCTTTCAGAAACCAACCAGCTGCTCCTTTAAATTTATTATGTCCCCATCCTAATGTATATGCATAATATTGATACATAGGTTGTTTAGGTTTTCTTGCCAAACCTGGTTTACCTCTATAGTCTATTTTATGAAAACCTTCTTTCTGAACTGCATTACAAAGTCTTTTAGTTTCAGCTGGTATTTTATCCTTAGCACCTGTTGCTTTCTTTGCAGCATTTAGAAGTTTCATAAATTCTGGTTCA
>FUFK010722341.1_pt1 | contig 10654 bp, 15 predicted proteins | sample 1021851 | NCBI WGS metagenome assembly FUFK01 (sample SAMEA51879418, study PRJEB19060) | metagenome
GCTGCCTGATGTTAGAAAATTAATGCAGATAGTACAGCATCAAAAACAAAGATTACAAGATCAGGATTGGTTGATCCATAACCTGATTACAACCATAGACAAAATTCGTAGCGATGAGCTGCTGAATAAAAAGGAAAATAATTTGAATTAACAATTAACAAAAGGAGTTATTACAATGCCAAATATTTTCAAACTAAATCAAATCGTATCTAAAAATAAATATAACAAAGGTACTGCTGCAACACGAGTTTATGATGTTGTAGATCTATCAAAGCCTGGGCCTGATGATTGGTTCAAGGTTTATCATTTAGCAGATGGTGCTGGATTAGATGGCTATCCCAATGTCATGATATCCAAGGTCAAAGATCCGGAGGGCAAGTTAAATCCATATTTAATTGCTGGATCAGAGGAATTCAGAGCTGCTTGTGCAGAGAAGTTATCAAGAGTTCAGGATGTTAAATTACTCTACGGAATCACAACGCATAAGAGGTTATTTATATGGCCGCTTGTAGTTGTAGAAGATCTTAACGAGGGTATTGGTTGGCATATTTCAGGATATGAAATTGCTAAAGCAGCATTTGATAGATGGACACAAATCAGATCAGATAAACCAAATAATAGATACCAGCATATTGATCTTGATGATCAAGACCAGGTACCAAAAGAAGAAGTTTTTGGAACACCTCCCATTGATTATGAAACTGCTTTGAATAAAGCTTTCAAAGACAGAGTTATAGATAGCGAAGATCATCCTGTTTACAAAAATGCTGGATCAATTGTTGAAAATCAATTCGTAAAGAAAGTTAAAAAAGGAGTTATCAAATCATGAGTACCGACAACAGATATATAAAAATTGTAAATGATTATAGAGCGCCTGAAGATAACGAGTTTTTCTTTTCGCAAGATCCACACAATATTTATGGAATGAAAAAGTTATTTGATTATTTAGAAGTAGAACACGGAATACAAATTGAGAAGATTCCAGGTTGGCAGCTAAAGTCAGAGGTTAAGAGCGCTTATGATAATCAATATCTAACTATTCATTGTGGGTTGAGAGTTAATAAGTTGGTCTACAAATGATACTTGAAACCTTAAAAGAAAATTTCAAATACATTGTAGTTGTAGACACAGAATTTAAGGGCCAACAAGATGAGGGCTTGCTCAATGATCCAATATGCGTTGTGTTTGATGAAATTGTAAATGATAAGCAACACATCTTTACGGGTAAGAAATGGAAACTGCCTTACCCGTCTAAAGATACAATTTATATTTGCCACAATGCAATTGCAGAGGCTCATACATTTTTAGCAGCTGGAAATAAACTTCCTGAATTTTGGTGGGATACTTTCATTGAAGATAAGAAATTATATTTTGGCAAAGTAGATAAGCACTCGCTGCTGGCTGCTTGCGGTAGGTATGGAATTCAAACTATTTCAGAAGATCTTAAAAAATATTTTATTAATAAAATAATCTTGGCCAATGAAACTTATACAGATGAGCAGCTACAAACGATTGTCAATTATTGTAAATCTGATGTTAAGGCCAATAAGGAATTATTTTTAAAACAGATTGAGGATATAGAAAAAACTAGAAATCTTGACGGGCCACAGATGGTAATTAGTCAGGCCCTATTTAGTGGTGCTGCTGTTGCATACACGGCCCAGGTAGAGTTTAACGGAATCCATGTAAACAATGATCTCTTAAACAAGATTGATGATGCGTTTCCTTACATCAAAAGAAAAATGATTGATGAATTAAATGCAGAGTTAGATGTTTACGAAAACGATGTTTTAAAGCAGCATAAGTTTGATGAGTTTGTTGAACGAATTGGATTAGCTGATGTTTGGCCTTTAACAATAACGGGCCAATATAAATCTGATGAGAAAACTTTAGAAACTTACGAAGACACTCATCCAGATATTAAAAAATTTAAACTAGCTCAACAATTTATAGGCGCTAGAAAATTAAAAGGATTTATTGTTGGCCCTGATGGTAAAGCTAGATGCAGCTACAAAATGTATGGCCTGAAGACTGGCCGGACAAATCCATCTACAGCTAAACATCCTTTCAATGCACCAAAGGCGATGAGGAATTTAATCAAAGCGCCTCCAGGTAAGATATCAGTAAATTTTGACTACAGATCTCAAGAGGTTGCGATAGCAGCTTATCTTTCACAAGATCCAAATATGATGCGAGCTGTTGAAAAGAATGATCCTTATATTGAAATTGCATTTATCAATAATGCTGTACCAGCAGATGCAACAAAAGAAACTCATCCACAATTGCGGGGCCTTTATAAAACTACAACACTTGCAGCTCTGTATGGTCAGGGCGCTGTGAATATGTCTAAACGAATGAATCTGATTATAGATTATGGGCAAGATCTATTTGTAAAAATAAAAAATACTTTTTTAAATTATTTTGTATGGGCCAAGACAATGTTTGATAAAGCAATTGTAAATGGTTTTGCAGAAACAAAATATGGCTGGCGTTATTATTTTAAACCTGGCGAATTGTATAACCCAAGAACCTTTTATAATTTTCCTATTCAGGCCCATGGTTCAGAGATGCTGCGTAGAGCATTAATAGATCTAACTAAAGCTGGCATTGAAGTTAATGCATTAATTCACGATGGAATTGTAATTACATTGGATAGAAAAAATTTTAGAAAACAATTTATTAAAGCTAAAAAAATTTTAATAGATGCATCTAAAGCTATCCTGAATGAAGATAGCAGCACCAACTATTTCTGTGATGTTGATTTCCAATTTATTAGAACGGGAATGATTCAGAAAAAAGAAGATCAGAAAAAATTTAATCGGATTATTGAATTAGTAAATGAGTATAACCCAGGGAAAGTTTCCAGGGGTACCCAGGAAGAAGATCAAGACCCGATGATAAATATAAATAATAATATTAAATATAATATATAGATGTATGCAGCTAGTAGACAAAACCAAGATCAAAAAAACATTTATAGCTGGTGGCCTGGATCCGCTTATAGCGATGCTTTACAGAAAAGTTGCTGGGGAGGCTGGNGTTATAATTTATATTTTTGTCAAATGGCAGCTGGGCTTTCCACACTATATGACAAAACAAAAAAGAACCTGGATTCCATTAAGCAATACCAAGATGCAAAAAGATGGATTTGGTATGGATCCAAAAACAAAAATGAAAGCATTAAGAAAGTTAGAAAAAGAAAATTTAATACAAATGTTCTTGCAAGAAAATTCAGGCAAGGCGCCACAAGTGAGGTTATTAACTAAATGACAAATGAAATAGATAAGCAGCTAGACGCAAAAGAAAAAAAGCTGCGTAAGAAAATTGAAAAGCAAGTAGAGAATAAAAAATACCAGGATAAGATCACACCAATACAGCAGCGGTTTATTGAAAACTACACCAGCAAATATGGTCAATGGTCAGCTACCCAATGTGCAATAGCAGCTGGCTATTCACGATCCAGCGCTCATACAAGAGCTGCAGAATTATTAGATTGGAAAAAGCATCCAGACATTGCAATTGAAATACAAGATCGCCTGGCGGCATTGCGTGAAGCGTGGGATGTAAACAGAGATAAACACCTGGCGATGCTTGTAAAAATTAGAGATGCCTCAATGGAAAAAGGTATGTATGGAGTTGCTAACAAAGCAGANGAATTAAGAGGNAAGGTTGCTGGTTTATATGTTGANAGAAATTTAACATTAACCAAAGAGCTTTCAGAAGATGATATTAAAACTAAAATGCGGGATCTATTTCCTGATAAAGAAACATTTATAGCTAATCACAAAGCATTGATGGATGAGCTGTTTCCAGATGATGAGGATTAAAAGTTTTTGGAGGCGGTCAAGAGGCGGTCAAAACTATGATTTGTCCTTGGTCAGCTGGTTGATGATGCCTGAAGCCTGGCACCTGAAAGATCAGGATATTTAACTAGATTTAACTAAATTTCAAAATGGTNATTGAACATNGAATCANGAATTGATATTAGAATTTATTAGTAATAATTCCCCTCCAGCTGTTGTTAAATCTTTTCTAATGGCTGGAGGTATTTCTAAAATGTGTACTAATGTGTACTAGATTGTAGGCGGATGTAGGCNTGCAAAGTAAGCAAATGTAAACTGAAATGATACCTTATGTTACCCTCCCCGATCCCCGATTATTTAATTATAGCAACANTAATATTAAAATTTTAACAAGGTAACCTGATTGCTTACCTGNAGATTACCTGGTCGCCTACCTGGGCGGTACACCTAGACCGCTTTAACTTGCTTTGCGTTTGCGTGATAGCAGCTTTTGCAGATTGATCCTTTTGTGTATTCAAATTCTGAAAACATTAAAACAAAATCTGTCCTTGCGATTTCAGTTCTGTCGCCTCCACAAAAAATGCATCTATCATATTCAACATTTTCAAATAGTGATTTGTGGTTCTCTTTTCCTGATGAGTTTTGCCAAGATGCCATATAGGAGTTTATAGGATCAAAGATTCTGAATTGCAAAAAAATTTTTTTATCTAGGGTACCTTACAACCAAAAATTTATTTTTATCTATGACCATGACTAACTTACACTAAACCCTAAACTATTAGGATCCCTTTACAGAATACCCTGATTGAAAGTTAAGCAATAAGTGAGTTTTGGATTGGGTTAGGATCCATACGATTTATATTGTTTAAACGCATTATAAGCCCCTTACAGCTATACCCGCTGCATTTTGCATATAAGCGGGCATCGCAACAGCGATGCACCTTTAAGCATCTATAAATGGCCGCAACAGCGGCCCCGATACAACTACAGCGAGTCAAAACTACAGATAAAAAACCTAGTATTTATGTGGCTGATTACCCGCATAATTTTCAGATATTGCGGGTAAATAAAGCAAGTAATTATTGGATAAATGGATCGTAGAACGATTGTTTGCGTAGATAATGCGTAGATGGCTTGATTACTGATTCCATCTTTGATAGCTTATTAGTGTTGTGATTGCTTGTGTAAATAAAGATTTAATTTATTTGAGCTAGGTGGGTGTAAACGAGATGCTCTACCAACTGAGCTAACCGCCCAAAACCAAATAACGCAAGTGTTTACAACATTTTTATTAAGAAAGCAATAAATGGATTGTGGAGTTTTGAGTACATCTGTGAACATTTTGCGTAGACAATGCGTAGATGGTTTTGTCATTCAAAATTTGTTTTTGCGTAGACGATGCGTAGATCAAAACGAATTAATTACCCGCAATTCATTACGGGCATTTTCTTAAAAAAATAAAAAAAGTAAAACAACAAAAAAAGGAAATATTATTATGACTAAAATCGGACACAACGAACCGCCTAAAACTTTAGATGATTTTTTAATTAAAGATCAAAATGAAAAAAGTACAGGGCGAATTAAATTAACAAACACAATCATTAAAAAATATTTAATAAAAAAATATGATGCAGCTAACGATAAGTATTTGCCGCAAACTGCAAATGATAGTGAAAAAATTGGATTAAAAGTTAGAGCTAATATCGGTGGTTCTAAATCTTTTTATTATAAGCATGATCCAAAAGGAAAAACTATAAATGGTAAAAGACATAATTCAGTTTTTTATCATTTAGGAAATTTTCCTGAAATGTCAGTAGATAGTGCAAGATCATTAGTAGATGATTTAAAGCACGCAATTAAGCTGGGCCAAGATCCAAGATCAGTGCTGGAAGAAAGAAGAAAAGCGAAAACATTGTCAGAGGTTATAGATCTATGGAAAGAAAAAGATTTATATAAATCAACTAGGTTCGCTGCATCTACAATCAAAGATACTGAACAAAGATTAATGAATTGGATTGATTTAAAAGCATATAAACCAAGTACAAATAAAATTATTGCTGCCAATTANAATGATCTAAAAATTGGATNTAAAAGGATGATTGAAATAACTAAATCTGATTTAACCGCATGGCACGCAGCTATAACAAAGGCTGGTTCATACCAGGCCAATAGATGTATGGATGATATGTCAATTATCTTTAATTGGGCTTTAGAAGAAAAGATAATCAAAGAAAATATTTGTAAGTTCAAGAAAAGCGAATTGAATGAGGAAAGCGATAGATTAGATGATGTTGATCCCTATTCACTTGTTGAATGGCGATTGATTAGAAAAGCTGCAATNAAAATAATTAAAAAAGAACCAAGAGTATTTTTAGCAGCAATGGCNATCCTATTGTATTTATATTGTGGTCGTAGATATAAATCAGAGATCTTAAATCTTAAATGGAACCAGGTTGATTGGGATGCAAATATAATCAGATTACCAAAAACTAAAACGGGTAAATCTCAATTCTCAATTAACAAAATGTCTAGATGGGTATTGCGTCAGCTTTGGAAATATAACAAAGAAAATTTCAAAGGTAAGAAAGCTAAAACAATTAAAGCTGCGTATTTATTTCCAGCAACAAGAAAATCTAAAAAACCATACATCCAAGATATTNGNAAAACTTGGGTTAAAGTTTGTAAGTTAGCAAATGTAAGAATAGAGGAATTAGTTTTGTTAAGACATACTTGGGCCTGTCTTGCATTAATAGCATCAAACGGAAATATTAAACTTGTTAAAGATGAGGGCGGTTGGAAAACTTATAAGATGGTTGAACGATATGCCAAGTATAACGAGAGATATTTACAAAAAGGATCGGAAGTTATTGGAAATTACTTTGCCCGTGCAAAAGCATAAATTAGTAGGTATTGGCTATTGATCCCCGCTGCTTAATTTAATACTACTCATTCCAGGAGTTATTATTAAATGAGCAGCATACTTGGTAAAGGTATCGGATCACTAATTTTAAAAGATTATGTTGATTGGAAAAAGATACAAAACATTGCTAGGCGAAACGGGATTTATACTGCTGCTGGAGTAGCAAAATTAATCATTGAACATTCCCCTATAAAATCTGTTGGCGAAATGAAATTGCAGTGGGCCAAAAGAATTTATTTAGCTCAACAAAAGAACAAAGATGCATCGCTATATTCAATCCTAAAAGATGATTTAGAAATATTAGAATTCTTACTTGGCCATGATCCGTTGTTAATTCATTGGGGTGCAGAATGGGAAAAAGCATTAACCAAGAAAAAAGTAAAAATTGTTCGGGGTAAATTAAAACCTTATTCTAAATGCATTGAACACCATCGAAAAAAATACAATGAGTTCTTGGCAAAAAATAAAAAATTTTTTACTGATTGGCTGCATGAGAATAAACGGGATGATGAGTTTGATACATTCATAATTAAACTTGAAAGAGCTATTAAGAAAAAAAGATATTAATTTTATATTACCCGCAGCTGCTCACGGGTAGAGAACCAAATAGATTTAGATCCAAAAAAGTATATTGCTGCTGCTATGAGCAGTGAAACAAATAACAATTCAGTTTGGACAGATACCAAAGGGATCGCCAAACATTTTAATCTTAAACCAGCAACAATCCGTAAGCAAAGATCTAAACAAGTAAAAAATCAGCTGCCGTTTCATAAGATCGGTGGCCAGGTTAGATACAATGTAATCGAATGTGAAAAGGAAGTAGAGGCAAATAAATATGCGTACAAGTAAAACTATCAAGGATCCAACATTCAATATCTATCGTAGAGGTGGCAGTGTTGAAAAAGCAATGGAAAGCAAAGGCGATGGAAAAGCTAAAAAAGAATTAATGCAATTAGCAAAAGATGAAAAAGATATTTTATTCGATGTTGAAAGTGAAATTACAGATATTCTTTTAGACAATTACAACAAAGAGAAAAAACCAGGACAGAGTTTTTTAGATTGGCTTGGTACCAAAGACAGAGAATATTTAATCAAGATACCTCTAGGCTTGGCCAGCGGTGGAAAAGTAATTTCTATTTCTGAATATTTAAAACAAAAAGAAAAACCTAGAATTAAAAAATTAAATCTTGATGCAGTTGCACCAGGAAAAGCATTATCAGAATTAACAGATGCAGAAAGGGAAGTTGTTAGAAATCTATTGCGGATGACTTTTGGCCAAGATTAATGAAACCAAGTGAATACAAACAAATGATGGAATATTTAACTAGGCCCAAACAAAAACCAAGAGAATTTGAAAAAGCAGATAATTCGCCAGTGATGGTTAGCAACGGGGAAATTATGACAGAAAATCAATTTAANAAATCTTTACCATTAGAAGATCAGCCTGGATATGATCCTGATAAAGATCCAAATTTATTAAGAAGAATTAAATATTATCAGGGCGAAGAATTAGGGGCTGAATTTGATAGAGCTATCGCAGAGGAAGATAAAGCATTAAAAAAACTTGGCAGAGATCCCGCAAATATCTTACAGAGAAATAGAAAAGTTCAGCCGTTAGTTCCTAAAAGAGCAACAACAAAACAGATGGTTGAGCTGAAAGGTAAAATAGATAAATACAAAAAAGTTCATTTTCCAAAAGAAGAAAAACCATTTACAAAAATTGCAAAGAACCTGGGTAAGAACAAAGAGTTTAAAAAAGAAAGTTTTAAATTAGATCCTTTACCTCAAATAGATTTTAGCACTATTGCACCACCAAAGACTAGAACACCTGAAGAAATTGCAATGGAGCAAAGGTTCAATGAGCTTTTAAGAAAACAGAATGAGGAAAAAGTTAGAAACGCAACAACGGGATTAGCTGGTCTTGTTGGCGGCGATCCTTTTACAAAATTAAAATGAATAAATATGAATTGAAATATATGCTGGAACAGATGAGCAGCTCCGTTGATAGATTAACGGATGTAGCTGGAAAGCAGCAGCATCATATATCAGAGTTGTGGGAAGAAATAGGCCATAAGAATACAAAGATCCAAAAGCTAACAGAAAAAAATTATGAATTAGCGAGTGTCATTCGAGGGCAAAGAGAAAAAGATTTAGCTGAAAAATATTGGGATGAAAGGATTGATAACTGATGACTAAAAAAGATTGGCTGCCTGATGTTAAAAAATTAATGAAAATAGTTGAGCATCAAAAGCAAAGATTACATGACCAGGATTGGTTGATCCATAACCTAATTACAACAATAGACAAAATTCGTAGCGATGAGCTGCCGAATAAAAAGGAAAATAATTTGAATTAAACCATTTAACAAAGGAGTTATTATTATGTCGAATATTTTCAAACTTAATCAAGTCGTATCTAAAAATAAATACAACAAAGGAATAGCAGCAACACAAAGATTTGATGTTGTTGATCTTGGTAAGCCTGGGCCTGATGATTGGTTCAAGTTATATACATTCGATCAGCAAGGATTAGATAATTTTCAGCCTTGTATGATTAGCAGAGTTAAAGATCCCGAGGGTAAGTTAAACCCCTATTTAATTGGTGGTTCAGAGGATTTTAAGGCTGCTTGTGCAGAGAAACTACCAAGAATTCAAGATGTTCATCTAGCATACGGAATAACAACGCATAAGAGATTATTTATTTGGCCCGTTGTTTATTTAGAAGATCTTAACGAGGGGATTGGTTGGCATATATCCGCTTGTGAAATTGCTAATGCAGCATTTACAAGATGGACACAGATAAGATCAGATAAACCAAATAGCAGATATATTCATTTGGATTTAGACGATCAAGATCAGGTTCCAAAAGAAAAAGTTTTTGAAACACCACCTATTGATTATGAAACTGCCGTAAACAAAGCATTTAAAAATAGATACATAGGCAGCGAAGATCATCCTGTTTTTAAAAATGCTGGTTCAGTTTTAGAAACTAACTTTCAGAAAAAAACAATGAAAGGAATTATTAAATCATGAGCAGAGATCATATTAGAGTTATTGACGATTATAGACACTGCCATGAGAATGAATTCTTTTTTACATACGATCCAAGAAAAACTTCAGGAACAAAGCAGCTAATGGAATATTTAGAAAATAATTTTGATATTGAATTTCAAGATATTCCAGGTTGGCAAATTAAATCAGTGGTCGTTAATACTTATGGCAATTACGAAGATAGGGAAAAGTTTGGGATAAGAGTAATTAGAAATGATTGTTGATACTCTTAAAGAAAATTTTGAATATCTTTGTGTCGTAGATACTGAATTCAAAGGCCAGCAAGATGAGGGCCAGCTCAATGATCCTGTTTGCGTTGTCATTAAAGAATTAAAATCAGGTCAGTATCATAAGTTCCACGGCCCGAAATTAAAGCTGCCCTATCCACCCAACAAAACATTATGGATTGCTCACAATGTAATTGCAGAGGCCCATACATTTTTAAGTTATGGATTAAAGCTGCCGAAATATTGGTGGGATACTTTGATTGAAGATAAGAAGTTAAATTTTGGCAAAGTCGCTAGACACTCGTTGCTAGCGGCTTGTGGCAGATACGGAATACAAACTATTTCAGAGGATCTAAAAAAGTATTTCATTAATAAAATAATTTTACCTAATGAAACCTACACCCAGGATCAAATGTCCAAGATCCTTGAATATTGTACCAGCGATGTTGATGCTGGAGCTGCACTATTCCTGGAGCAATGCAAAGAAATTGAAAAAGTAAAAAAATTTGATGGCCCTGAAATGATAATTAGTCAGGCCCTATTCAGTGGAGCTGCGGTTGCTTGCACGGCCAAGGTTGAGTTCAACGGGAACCATGTAAACAATGAGCTGCTAAAAAAGATTGATGATGCTTTTCCTTATGTGAAAAGAAAAAT
>FUFK010042563.1_pt1 | contig 10652 bp, 19 predicted proteins | sample 1021851 | NCBI WGS metagenome assembly FUFK01 (sample SAMEA51879418, study PRJEB19060) | metagenome
TATGAAAGGAGGTGAAAATATGAAAGCAAAAAATCTATGTAATGGTGATCTGATTCAAATTGGCGAAGAAATCTTTTTCGCTAATAACGTACATCAGACGTATGGTACCTCTATACAAATAGAGCGTATAGATGATGACGGTAGGCACCCCTACCGTATAGACCCAGATGAAGAAATACTAGTTCATCGCAAAAGGGAACAACGGTATCATGGACCAGTAGAACCAGAAANATGGTNCTGGGCTTCTGACGCCGTAAAAGCGCTACTAGTCCAAAATTAAAATAATAAATAAGAAAGAAGGAAACATGGACTTTGATTTCTCACCAGAGAAACCTAAAAGGCGTAAAGCTGCATACAAAAAACCTGACTCTTGGATTAGGTGTTTAGATTGCAGAGCTATCTACGCTGACAGGATAAGTAAGAATTATCCTACTTGTAAATTCTGTAACGGAGCTAACTGGTCTGACGATGTTTGACATCTNATGACAGTGTGCTACAATTATAGTAATCCCAGAAAGGAAGGCATGACACTTTACAAAGATATGCAATACCATCCGGCTTTCACAAACAAGCCTGTAAGGTTAGNACTCACCGATGATAGTAAAGTATTAATTACTTACGACACCGGCGAAGTGTACCCATACGATTGGTCTGTTGAAATGAACACAGACGAAGCATCGTTATTGCATTACCTATTAACCCAATTTCTTTTCGATGACCTCGTACTTAATCAGGGTATGCCCAAAGATTATTACGGGTCAGAAGAAGACGAATAACATTTATAAACATAAGGAAGGATATTAATATGCCAAAAATTACATTACTTGGCTTCACTCCAGAAGAAGAAACGGAGAACCCTCACCTCAAGCAACTCTACGATGTAGTTGATGCTATCAATGAGGGCTATAAAAAAGAATACGGTGACGGCAACCAAGAAAATAATTTAAAAGATTATTTCTTAGGGCCAGACCCTAAAAAAACTGAATACTATAAAAGAGAATACGGTGACGACGATGAGTGACCCTCGCAACTGCGACGTGTGTCCGACTTGTCGTCGCCCATTCAGGGCGCTTCAATCGCATGAACGTGCGAGATCAGGAAACCCTGACTCGTTAGAGCATGAAGCAGCAAAGGAACTGAAAGACGCAGGGNTAAGATGCAAACAAGTCTTAGACTTTCTACGCTGGGAAAAGCATAACGCTTTGACCAGATCACATAGGGCAAGCTACGTCGGTAACGACGGGTTTGTTAGTGGAGAGGATATGAGATCAAGTCTTGGCTCTGGAGATTGGCAGCGACGTGTCAGGCAACTGTCTGAAGAGTACGGCGTTCCAATAGAAAGAAAAATGGATAACCCCAACGGTGGCAGGAAGGTAGCTTATTACCGGCTTGCTGACGGATGGGACTACGAAGGAGAAACAGAATATGTCTGATGAATACATAGATTACTTAGTGTACGAGCGTCGTATGGAACGAGCGTTCGGCAAAGAATTTACGGCCAGCAGAAAGCTGTCACCCATAGCGAACAAGGACTTCGAGGGTACGCCCGACGAAGGCAAGATTGTTAAGGATAGTTAAGTGGAATACACTAGCGATATAGAGCAGGCTTACGGCAGGTTCTTACAAGGAAACAGAGAGGTCAAGGGAACAGCGTGCGGTACTCTGAGTAGGGTGTCTGACTCTGGGGCGTGTCTCCGTCAGCGAGGCTTCAACGCTTTGCAGACAGAGGAATGCCACACCATAGACACGACAACCCTGTTAGCGTTCGAGCTAGGCACACACATGCACAACGTAGTGCAAGAAGCATGTGCAGACCAGTTTGAAGGAGAGTACGAAACACCCATAGATCTGTCCTACTCAGGTGTTAGCCTTAGCGGTAGCTGCGATGGTTTAATTAAAGTCAATGACCAATACAGGTTGTTAGAAATAAAAACCATGAGTCCGTTTGGGTATTCCCTCTGTAAAAAGTCAGGGGTTCCTAAGCGAGAACACATTGTGCAAGCCAGCTTGTATGCCAAAGGCATGATAGAAGCAGGCAAACAAGTAGACGCTGTGTACCTAGTGTACATAGCTAAAGGCGATGACTTCCGTAGCAAAACAAAAGCAGGAGACATCATGGAATGGGTAATCCCGTTAGATTTTTTTATCTACGAGTACAACATGTCGCCAATGCAACTAGCTGACGCTGAACTAGAACTGTTCCGCTCTGTCCAATACGATCTTAGCTCCGACAAGCTCCCAGATGCCGTAGTATTTGACGACGATGGAGTTGACCAGTTAATAGAAAGCCCTAGCCCCTACGGTGTGCCTCATAAGGGAGGCTACTGGGGGTGTAGGTATTGTAGATTTAATGAGCTGTGCCAAATGGTAGGACCAACCGATGTGTCTTTATCTACAGCCCGTTACCATGAATCATTATTGAAAGGAGATAATGATGACATCCCAGTTAACGAAGTTAGCTAAACCCATACCAGAAGCGTATGTGAAAGTTAAACCAACCGGCAGAGGCGACAGGTACGTTAGTCACGGAGACATAACACAGTTCTTGCTCGCTCATGTTGGCCCGTTTGATATGAGGGTAGTGGAACTAATACGCAGCCCTGAAGGTATAGTTGAGGGTTGCATATTGGAAGCCACGTTCCAGATAGATGGGCGCACAGTCACTATCCAAGAGATAGGTGAAGTGGAGCGACCTAGTAAACACTCAGGTCAGAACGCTAAGAGTAGCGTCAGCGACGGGATTAAACGGATAGCCATGCGCTGTTCTCTGGGTTTAAGTCTCTGGACAGGTGACGAAAGCTACCGACTACACAAAGAACTCACTAAAGGAGAAGAATGAGTAAAGCAAAATCACATGATGAGATATTAGAAGATGAGTTTGAACACAGGAAACAAGGTGGGATGCCTAGTCAAGAATTTCTGTTAGACACTGGAGAAATGTTCGTAGCAGATATTTTCTCAGGCGAAGGTAAGTTTTTAATTACTGACGAATGGGAACAATGTGGCATCCTTTTGAAATGTGACATATTAAAAGGATGGATAAATGAATTAGATGAGTATTACGAGGAGCTACGGGGTAGCAAAGAAGCGTGGGAAAATCTATTAACAGCTATGAAATGGACTGATTCAGAAGCATACGATCTTATGTTAGAGGAGCAGAAAGATGATTAACGAACACACACACTACCTTCACGGCAACCTCGGCAGAGACTGGTCAATGAAAGTAATAGAAAGCACAGGCAAAACCGTCTACGAAAACGCACTTGCCTACTCTCTGAAACAGGACGACCCGACCATCTGGGTCAACCTCACGATATGGGAGGACAGTAGAGACGGCTCAACCGTACTAGCAGAAACCATTGCAGATAAAACAAGCAAAGGTTCTAGAGTTATAGTGCGTGGGAAATTCACGCAAAGCTCCTACAAAAACAAAGAAGGAGAAACAAAAACTTCTTGGAACTGTAGCGTATGGGACGTAGCCAATGTCATACGGAAGCCTCAAGGGGCATCAAACTTTTCATCAGGTACAGGCAGGCTAGGACCAGCCGACGATGAATACAAAAAGAAAGTAGCACAAAACACCGGATACGATTACGATTCTGGAGAAGCAAAGGAGATACCATTCTAATGACAGCCAACGATCAACTAGTAGCATTACGGATGCCGAAAGATTTAGTAGACAAAGTAGACCATATCGCTACCGACGAAGGCCGTACAAGGTCATCGATGATACGCCGTATGCTCGACCAGTACATAGATAACTACGCTTACGTCAAACAGTGAGCAAAGCACGACAAAAAGGTACTGTCGGAGAGAACATTATCCGTGATCTCCTGATAGAGTGGGGCCACCAAGACGTTAAACGTACTTCGGCTTCCACTGAATCCCATGACATCTGGTTGGGGGGTAGTGGCGTGACGGTGGAAGTCAAGTACCGTAAAGCATGGTCTTTGTTNAANTGGATAGCTCGCATACGTAACGTATCAGACGACAACAAGTGGGTTATCTTCGCCATACACGGGGACAGAAGGTCCACAGTAGGGAAACAAGTAGATAAGGTAGCAGTTATGGACGCTGACTTTGCAGCAGAATTGTTATTGTTATGGAGACACCAGTTAGATAAAGCTATTGATATGACTCTAACGCCCTGATCCGCTGCTCATGGTCAGCTAACGTAGTTTCTACGTTGTCTAAAACAGCATCCCCTCTAGCTAAACGAATCTCGATCTTAATAAGTACGGTTGAAACCCAAGCCATCCACGGCAGTAAGCAACCAGTAAGTATNAAAAGAAACAGGGCTTCTAAACTCACTCGTCTTTCCAATCAATAGCGACACCGATCATGTGACAGATAAACGACGCTACGGTAAGCCATATACCGTACTCCCTTGTCTCACCAGATAAAGTAATTAACACAATGCCTGTTGAGCCAGCGGTAAGAGACAAAGCAAAAATTTCTTTTGTCATTCTTTTAACTCTACGTTTTATCATCGTTTGCTTTTCTCCTTGGAGCTTCGGGACCACTGGGAGAAACAGCTTGCGGACTGCTAGGTCGGGGGGTTGGAGTTGGTGTTGGCCGTGGTGTAGGCGGTGGTGGTGGAGTTGGTCTTGCGATGGCAGCTCCAGTAGCTATTGTAGTCACAGTTGTAACAGCAATCACCACCCGACGATCATCAACAGTAATCGTTGAATCTTCAGGAACGTACTCTTCAAAACCACCAGCGTACACATTAACTTCTTCTTCAAGTTCTTCTTTTACTTCGTCGCTAGCCTCATTAAAGATCTCTGGCGCTGCCTCAAAAAGCTCCTCTACCTGCTCGTTAGAAGCCTCTTCAAAAAACTCCTCGTTATCCTCTAAAATCTCAGAAAGAATTTCCTCAACGTTCTCTTCATCTTGTAATATCTCAGAAAGAATTTCGTCGTCCAACTCATCTATATCCAACTCCTCAAAATCTATTTCTTCAATGTCCTCAAATTCCTCAAGGACAAATTCAATATCTTCTTCTTCTGATTCTAGAACATCTGCCTCATCCAGTACGGCATCTTCTTCTTCGTCTGGCTCCACCAATTCCTCAAATTGTGGTTCAAATTCATCAACCAAATCTTCAAATTCTTCTTCTTCAAATTCCAATCCATCTTCAAACTCCTCATCTATAAATTCTTCTTCTATCTCAGGTAACTCATCAAAATCAAAATCGTAATCTTCCCAATCTACTTCCTCTAGATCAACCCAGATGCTATCATCATCGTATGGGTATTCTTCTTCTTCCTCTGGTTCTATTATCAATGCTGGTGGTTGCCACTCTTCTGGCTCTTGGGGTTCATATTCCAATTCTGGCAATGTTTCTGGTGGTGTGGGTAGTTCCTCTATCTCTTCTGGGGTTGCTGGTAGTGTGGGTTCTGGTTCGGGCGAACTTTCAGGAGAAGGTTCAGGGACATCATCTTCGACAGTGGGAACAGGAGTGGGGTCAATTTGAGGACTAGGATCAGGTTCAGGCGTTGGCGTAGGCGTTGGCTCAACTTCTTCCTCAGGCGTAGGCGTTGGCTCAGGTTCAAGAGTTGGTGTCGGCTCAGGTTCAGGCGTTGGCGTAGGCGTAGGAGTCGGCTCAACAGTAGGAGTTGGTTCAGGGGTTGGCGTAGGTTCTGGAGTAGGTGTCGGGTCAGGAGTTGGAGTAGGCTCTGGTTCTTCTGAACCGTCTAAACTCCAAGAACCGCCGGACAATTCCATAGTGTACGTTCCTGTATGTTCGTCATCGTAAGCGTCAGCCCTAAGCTGATACGTCCCTATGTCTAAGGTAGGTGTTAATTGTGAATCCCAGCACATGTTACTCCCATCATTATGCGGAGCAGAGTCATCGTCATCCGCAACCAAAGTCAATGCTCCTTCACTATCAACGCTATATAACCAGATGTGCGGATCAGCAGCGTAAGCATGAGGCGCATTGTCCCAATCATCGCAGGTCATAGACGTAAAAGTAATAGCGTTTATCGGGGTTTGATCCTCAGTTATTTCCAACGTGAACGTAGGCCCAGCCTCAAATTCGTTAACCCACACAGTGCAGCGTAACAAATCATCTTCCTCATCTTCAACACATGTTGTAACGTTCTCAGCTTGAGCGCTAGCCGGAGCCAAGAACGCCATGATAAGCATGGAAGCGAACAGTATTCGTGACAGCACAAAGAAAAAACGGGCCATCTACCTACAGTACAATTATCAATTAAGGAACGATAGAGGGTTTTTCTGTTTTCTCAGCTAATCGACTTCTGCTATAAGACCGACAGTCATTACATTGCCACGCCTGATACACACTAACTTTAGTAGTTCTAACGCCTCGACGTTGAAGATTGTACGAACCACAAGTCGGGCAAGCGTGTTCTTTAGAAAAGATATTTAAGTTGGGGTGGTTCGTCATCCACGGGCGCAACGCCAAATACACATCACGAAGTAAATCAACATCTTGACGAGCGTACTTAATCATAGTTTTCCACGACTTCATATCACCACGCATACAACCAGCCCATAACTGAAAGCCACCTGTCTGTACNTTTTCCCCAAGCCCAAGATGTTTACCCACATGATTCAAACGATTTGANTTAAACATAAAATATTTACGGGCTACCTTTAAAGTATCCACAGATTTCACAGGTGAAGGTGGGCCAAGCCCATGCTTAATAAACCTAGCGTTAGCTTTACGCATATCAAACTTGTCACCATTGTGGGCGATGACCACATCCGCTTCATCTATTAAGTCCCATAATTTTTTAACAACATGATAATCATTTTCGTAATCTTCAGAATACGCCTCAGGAAAATCAATTAACGAACACACCTTCGTACGTTTCTGATGCTCCCACCTGTAAGAAACGCACATAATGTACCACTCACGCTCATGTTCTATCACGTCTTGCTGGTACTGGCCCCACACATACGCCAAATTAGGCGCTGTTTCAATGTCGTAATACAGAATCTTGGTCATATACCATTCTAGGGGACAGTTAGTAGTCTAAGGGTGCATACCCCTTCCCACCAAGTCCCATCGTCAGCTAATTTTTCAGGAGCCATTTGTATTTGGTCAATGACTACGCTCTCTGAACGTGACCCTTCTTGATACGTTACAATTTGTTTATTAACCATAGCTGTGTTCAACGCTTCGTATTCTTCCTTAGTGTTGTATGCTGCTGCTGAACCCATACCACGTGACGTAGCTACCCTAGATTTAAGAATTATAGGTAGCACTATTTCGTCAACTCTAGTAGGAGCTGCAAATGCTTCGACTCGCCATGACTCTACAACAGGGCCATCAGTTGCTACTGAATCTCTTGTTAAATTAAATTGCAATTTAAACGATTCAGACAACGTTGGGACAAGCTCTGTGCCGTCAGCAGCTTCAATGTTTACTTTAACTTTATTATCTAAAACGTCTGTAGTAACAGAATCACCGTTGTCATTAGTTATCGTAGCAGTTACAGAACCACCTACATTAGCTGTTTGACCTACCCAAAACTCGTCAGCGTCTGCCCAAGCTACGTTAGCATCACCCCAAGTACGCACAGCAGACGTAAGGGAAGCAGTATGACGGCGTATTTCAAGAGTCCGCAACACTTTATCAAATTCAGTGTTCCATCTAATATCACCAACATCCAATGTGCCAGAAGCAACTAAATTACCTTGATACTGTTGCCCTTGCACACCATTACCAGCGTCCACAAAATATGTTTTGCCACCTGACCTAGCTAAATACGTTACATTACTTAAAAGATTACCGTCGCCAACTGACACTAAATCAGGCGCCCACGCAGGCACAAGCGTTTCAGAAAACTTTGACAAATCAGCCCTGTATACCTTACCTGAACCGCCACCAAACCATACAAACCGTTCATCAGCCACCAAACTGTACGCTTCACCAGCGCCATCTATAACAGGACCGTATGTTACACCACCTGCTGTAGGTTCAGTAGTTGCAATACGCAACCCTTTACTTGTAGCAAAAATAAGAAAGCCACCATACGAAATCATATCGTTTATTTTTTCTCCACGGGGCAACTCAGCTACTTGTTGTGCTTCTTGTAAAAGGCCGTCAGTGTTACCTATCTTAACGAAATTTATAACTCCTGTTCCTGCCGTGTTACTTGCAATGTAAAAACCTGCTGGACCAGCAGCTACACTTAACCACTCGCCATCATACAAAGTAGAATCCATGCTGCTAGAAACTTTAGCGCCAGAAGGATTGTATTCAGATATGTTGTTGCCATCTATTGCAAATAACCTACCGCTTACTACATCAAAGTAATCAGGGTTTAACGAACCAAAATTAGTTGGAGCGCTACTGTTATCCCCTAACGTTTGTTTAGTGGGAACACGGGCAGACCCATACGCTATATACACATTAGTACCATCAGACGCAATGTCCGTAATAACTTCAGCAGACCCAGAAGCAGGAGCGCTTACCGTAGTCCATGAAACCGACCCATCAGCAGCAGAAAAATTAGAACAAAAATACAACGTACTGGCACTAGCAACATACATATAATCCGTACCGTTGCTTGAACGTCGAAAAATCTTCATAATAACGTTAGTCAAAGACAACGCATTGTTTTTAGTTTCACACAAAGGCAACAACGAAAACTGTCCTTCAGTCCACACATCAACACCAGACGACGTATTAAACCTACTTCTATCAGATTTAACTTTGTCAAAATACTTTTGACCAGAGCCTAACTCCCAACTTGTCTGCGACCTCAACCAAAACTGGTTATTAATAGATTGTTCGCCTGCTTCATTAGAAGTATCTCGCTGTTCACGCAACAAAGGAACCGCAGTTCTACGGTACTGCTCTACCTCTATATTGTATTTATGCTCCTTGCTACCAATCGTTAATGTGACTGGCAAACGTTCAGCCTTATGAACCATTTACACTCCTCTGTATACAGAAGTTTGTGTCTTCCCACCTGAACGCATCCAATACAAAGGATACTGAGAGTCTAATCTAGTAGCTTCAGCGCTTATCCTAGCGTCACGCAACGCTCGAAGATCACGCATAGAAGCAGACACAGCTCCAGAAGGAACCTCATCTGCTCTACGACTAGACCCTTGCTCGTCAATAAATTCTCGTCGAACAGGTCGAGTAGACATCAACCTAAGAGCAGCCCCTAAAGGAGGCAAATCATACGCTGATGCGTGCAACCCAACCGTGCTTAACGCAGTAGAAGTAGCAGCTAAAGCAGTAAAATCTGTTTTGTACTGGACTCGTACTGCTTGACCAGCCCAGCCATCATCATGCAACACTAAAGCGTACCCTGAAGCAAATGAACTAGTGTTACGGTCACGGCGCAAAGTCCATGAAGCAATCACAGGTTCAGACGCTTCAGAACCAACATCGGAATACGTTACCTGATAAATAGAAAGAATATCATCAGTTACACCTGTTAAATCGTAACCGTCTTGCGCTTGATTAAACGTAAACTCAACAGTTTTCATTTGATACAAACCGTTTTGTGGTGACGACAAATCAGCTAACTCGTCGTTAATAGCGTTTAACACAAGTTGTGCAGGGAACTTAGGGTTAACAGTCACCAAATCACCTGCGCTATGGGCAGCAGCAGTAGTGCCTCTAAACCCACGCTTAACAGTAGCGTTATTAGTTGTAGCGTTCATACTAAACACGTACATTAACTCAGTGCCTATTTCAATAATTGACCCAACTACAATACCAGCAGTATCATGCGTAAAATTAACAGTCGTTTCGCTATCATTTAACGCAGTCCCTAACGTGTCATGCTCTTCAACATAATCTGTTAACAATAAATTTTTTGTTTCATCAATCCATGTTTGAGCCGTCATTATACCTCAATGTCATTCAAGAACTTTTCGTTCTCTCTCCTACTATAATCACTGGAATAAATATGTCCGGTAGTAACCTCGTTCTTAGTTTCAGCGTGCTGTTCCAAATGAGCTGAACCGTTAATCTTTGGAGGTTGAACACCGCTTTGACGCAACCGCTTATACGCAGCCATATCAGCGTCCTTCGCCCGATCAGCTTTCTTCGTTGCTTCTAAATCAATAACGGAATTACGAGAAGGCATAGCAGAAGGCGCAATGTTTACACCTGAAATAAGTTTGCTCATTTCTTTGCCACAATCAACGCAATGAAACGAATGGTCAATGTCGAAACCATGTATAATTTCTTCCACGTTACCGCATCGTTTACACCTGTAATCGTATCTAGGCACTTCCAATTACCTCCGTACTATACCCAGCAGTAGCTAATGCGCTCAGTTCGCTGTCCGTTAAATCAGTGGGGGATTCATGCCCACCATATATCGTTCTTGAAACTGTACTCATATCTGCCGGTTGTCTGGTCGTTACCGACCCATCGTTTAATATAAATATATTACGCCCTTTTGCTGTCGGAGTATAGAATCTCCGCAGGTTCCTTCTAGGGTTGATAATTGGATACGGCGGTATATCTAACGGTGACAATATATTTTCAGTTACAGGCACGTACTTAGTGTTAAACAAAAGTTCTTCAATAGACGTTGTTGCCTCTATAACACTGGCCGATATTTCTTGGCTTACACTAAGCACAGGAGACGGAACTGTAGACGTTGTAGCCACCACCGCAGGTGCAACATTACCTGTCCCTGAAATCGTCG
>FUFK010071553.1_pt1 | contig 10647 bp, 9 predicted proteins | sample 1021851 | NCBI WGS metagenome assembly FUFK01 (sample SAMEA51879418, study PRJEB19060) | metagenome
GCTTCCATATAAATTCTAAGAATAAAATTTATATGATGTTGAAGTGTGTACGACAAATTTTGGTAACCTTAACCGTCCACACTTCTCTTCTTAAATTTTAACTTTTTAAATAGCTAATTGAGAATAAAGCTCAATAATCCTCACTAATTTATTGTATTACAATAATTTTTATGAGAAAGTTCAGTGCTTATAGGCTAAAATAATAGGAAATCAAGCAATTAAGACTAAAAATTTGGTAAAAAACCCTTAATTTTAGGGGTTTTTTTTGATTTTTCTCTATTGTTAAACTAATAATTGATAATTCAAAAACTTTCGATGTTTAAAAAATTCAACATAAAATTTAAAGTTAAAAATGAAATTATAGCTCTAACTGTATTAATTATTTTAACAAGCATATTTACAATTTATCATAATCAAACAAAAAACAGAATTAACAACAATTATAAAAAAATTATTGAAAACTTCTACTTTAAAAAAACAGTAAATCATTTTTTTGAAAAATTTGAACCAAGATTTAAAAAAATTTCACACAAAGTTAGAGAGGGAGAGACCTTCATGGGGATCCTTGATTATTACTCTTTAGATAAAAAAGAAATTTCGATTATTAAAAACAAAATAAATGATAAGGTTAATTTAAATAAATTAAATACAAATCAAAAAATTCATTTTACTATTGATCAAACTGATAATTCGATTAATGAGTTTATTTTTCAAATATCTAATAAAGAAAGGATTATTCTAACTCAAGATCCAAAAAGTAAAAATTTTAATCAGGAAATAGTTTTAACAAAATTAGAAAAAAAGATAATATATAACGAAAGTACGATTCTTAGAAGTCTTTACAAATCAGCGATCGATCAAAAAGTACCATCTAATATAATTGTGGAATTTGCAAGAATCTATGGTTTCCAAGTGGATTTTCAAAGAGATATTAGAAAAAGAGATAAATTTCAAATTATGTATGAAGCATATGTAGATGAAAATAAAAAGTTAATTGAAACAGGAAATATTTTATTTGCGAATTTAATTTTAAGTGGTGAAGATAATTCACTTTTTTATTTTGATGAGGAGAACAATGCTGGACATTATGATAAAAATGGTAAAAGTGTTGAAAAAGCTTTAATGAAAACACCAATTAACGGAGCTAGACTTTCTTCACCTTTTGGAATGAGAAAACATCCAATAGATGGATTTAATAAAATGCATAAAGGGACCGACTTTGCTGCACCAACAGGAACGCCAATAATGGCATCTGGGTCAGGAGTTATTAAAAAAGCGGGCTGGTGTGGTGGCGGTGGTAATTGTGTAGTTATTAAACATAATTCAACTTATCAAACAATTTATGCACATATGTCAAAATTTGCTAATGGGATAAGAAGTGGTGTAAGAGTTAAACAAGGACAAACTATTGGATATGTTGGCTCAACAGGAAAATCAACAGGTCCACATTTGCATTACGAAGTATTAATTAATGGAAAAAGAGTTAATTCTCAAACTTTAAGGCTTCCTTCTGGAAAAATTCTTAAAGGGGACAATAGAAAGTTATTTGAAACTAAAAAAATTAAATTGAATGTTCTAAAATCTGAAAAAATTGTTGGTCTAAATTAATTTTTTTTCAAAATTTTTACTTAATTTGAGTTATAGAATTTTTATCATTAGTGCCGGTTAGCTCTTTATCTGCTTCAGCTATATTTTGCTGAGGTTTTGATTGATCGTTATTTTGAGAATTTAACTTTCTTTGAGCATCTTGATCATTTAAGATTCTGGTGAAGTGGTCGGCATGTTGAAAATAGTTTTCTGATAAAATTTTATCTCCTGTCGATAAGGCTTCTCTCGCAAGATTGCTGTATTTTTCAATTAATTTTGATGCATTATGATTATTTCTGCCTGGAGATTTTCTTTGAAAATTTTCATTTTTAGAAAAATTAGAACCGTACTTGGGTCTATCTAAATTAGATTTAAAACCTCTATCATTCCTTCGGAAATTATTTCTTCTAACATTATTATTATTTCTAAATGTAACCATAAAATTTATTTTTTTGTACTAATTATACATCGATCATTTTTGGCTAGATCTTTTAAAATTCTGTTGACGTAAAAATTATTATCTTTTAACATTTTTTTTACTAATTCTTTTTGATCATGACCTATTTCCAAAATTAGTTTGCCATGTGTTTTAATTAACTCAGATGATTTTTTTATTACCTTTCTGATAACTGATAAGCCTTCTAAACCACCATCTAAAGCCATTTTTGGCTCATAATCAATCACTTCCCTATTTAGTTTATTCAAATCAAACTTTTTAATGTAAGGAGGATTAGAAATAATCAAATCATATTTGCGAAAAATTAAATTGTCAACATCTGATTTAAGTAATTTTATTCTATTATTAACACCAAGTTTTTTTGCATTATATCTACAAATTTCAATACAATCTTGACTTAAATCTATGCCGGTTCCAAAAAAAGACCTTTTTTCTTTTAGCATTGAAAGAGCTATACATCCTGAACCAACCCCAACCTCCAAAAAATTAATATAGTCCTTATTTTTGTAAATTTTTAAAACTTGTTCTATTATTATTTCTGTATCTGGTCTAGGAATTAAAACTTTTTCATTTACTTTAAAATCATACTTCCAAAAAGACTTGGTACCAGTCAAGTATGCTAGTGGTTTTCCTCTAGATCGTTTTAAAATTAAATCTTTAAAATTATCTTGATCATTTTGATCAAGTTCTTTATCAAGATTTAATAAGATAAACTTTCTATCTTTTTTAATTACAGTAGAAAGTAAAAGTTCACTGTCTAATAAAGCTGACTCTATTTGATTATTTTTCAATTCTTTGCAAGCTTCTTTAATTGCAATTTCAATATTCATTAATTTAAAGTATTTAAAGTTTCTTCTTGGGCTTGAAGGGTTAATGCCTCAATCATTTCATCGAATACTTCACCTTCTAAAAATTCTTCCAGCTTATGAAGTGTTAAATTTATTCTATGATCAGTAACCCTTCCTTGGGGAAAATTGTAAGTTCTTATTCTTTCTGACCTATCACCTGAGCCTATTTTGCTTTTCCTGTCTTTCGATCTTTCATTCTCAATTCTAGACCTTTCAAGTTCATACAATCTGGATCTTAAAATTTTCATCCCTTTAGCTTTATTCTTATGCTGAGATTTTTCATCTTGTTGAGAAACAGATATTCCTGTTGGAATATGAGTAATTCTAACAGCGCTGTCAGTAGTGTTTACCGATTGCCCTCCTGGACCTCCAGCTCTAAAGACATCAATTCTAAGATCACTTTCATTTATCTTTAAATCAACCTCTTCAGCCTCTGGTAAAACTGCAACTGTTGCAGCAGATGTATGAACTCTACCCTGCGTTTCTGTGTCTGGTACTCTTTGCACTCTATGAACTCCACTCTCATATTTTAAAGTAGAATAAATATTATTTCCTTTTATAGATGCAATTACTTCTTTTAAACCACCAGCCTCGCTTCTAGAAATTGAAATTAATTCAAGGCTCCATTTTTTTTTGTTACTTAGTTTTTCATACATCTTAAAAAGATCTGAAGCAAACAAACTAGCTTCTAAGCCACCTGTTCCAGCCCTAATTTCAATAATTGCATTTTTTTTATCTGCTTCATCCTTGGGTAACAGAAATAATTTTAATTTTTTTTCATTTTTTTCGTTTTGAGTTTCTAGATCAATCAATTCTGTTTCAGCCATTTTGATCATTTCTGTATCTGAATTTTTGTCCTCTAAAATCGTTTGAATTTCCTTTTTATTTTTTTCAAAAGAGATATAAAATTTAGCAATTTTTATAATCTCATTTAGCTCCGCATATTCTTTAGATTTTTCAGCAAATGAATTTTTATCAATTTCTGCAGAGGATAATTCTTTTTCTAGCAATGCATGTTTATTAATTAAATCGTTAACTGTTTTAAATGGTATCATTTCGAATTCTTTATTTCAGACGCTTTTTTTTCAACCTCACTCACTACCTTATCAATCATATCGCTTGTAGAAATTTTTTTTGACTGCACTCCAGATAAATAGAGCATATTGTTTCCTTTTTTACCTCCAGTTATTCCTACATCTGTTAAAGCTGCTTCCCCAGGACCATTAACCACACAACCAATTACAGATAAAGTAATTGGAGTTTTGATATGAGAAAGTTTTTTTTCCAAAATTTTTACAGTTTCAATAACTTCAAAGCCTTGTCTTGCGCATGATGGACAGGAAATTATTTTAACTCCCCTTTCTCTTAAATTCAGAGATTTAAGTATTTCATTTCCAATTTTGACTTCCTCGACGGGATTATCTGATAAAGAAATTCTAACAGTGTCACCAATACCTTCTAAAAGCAGTGCTCCTAGACCAATAGAGGATTTTACACTTCCTGGTATAAAGCCTCCTGCCTCTGTAATCCCTAAATGTAATGGATAATCTGTTGATTTTGATAATTGTCTGTATGCTTCAATTGATAAAAAAACATCTGATGACTTTACACTTATCTTTAAATTTTGAAAATTCTCGTCCTCGAGTATTTTAATATTTCTTAGAGCACTCTCAACTAATGCTTCTGGACAAGGTTCTCTATATTTTTCTAATATATCTTTTTCTAAAGATCCAGCATTAACTCCAACTCTTATCGAGCAATTATGATCAACTGCAGCTTTAACAACTTCTTTAATTTTATCTTTGCTTCCAATATTTCCAGGATTTATTCTTAAACAGCTAGCACCACTTTCAGCAGCTTCAATTGCTCTTTTATAATGGAAATGAATATCAGCAACTATAGGCACATCAACATGCTTGATTATTTCTTTTAATGCTTTTGATGACGGTTCATCAGGACAAGAAACTCTTACTATATCTGCTCCCTCTGAGCTAATTTCATTAATTTGATTAATTGTAGCTTTTACATCTGTTGTAAGAGTATTTGTCATGGATTGAACTGATATTGGATTACCCCCTCCAACTTTTACTTTGCCAACATCAATCTCTTTAGTTTTTCTTCTTTGTATATCTCTGAAGGGTCTAATACTCATTTTTTTTTGCCTAATTTAAATTCTTTATGAAGTGCAATCAAAGCTTTTTGTGTATTCTTTTTATCAATTAAAACTGAAATTTTAATTTCAGATGTTGAGATTACTTTGATGTTTATTTTTTCATTTGCCAATGATTGAAACATTCTAAATGTAACGCCAGGTGTTGATATCATGCCAACCCCAATTACTGAAATTTTAGAAACACCTTTTTCAAAAAGTAATTTTCTATAATTAATAGTTTTGTTTTGTTGAATAATTTTTTTTGTTTTATTTAAGTCGTCTGTTTTAATTGTAAATGTTAAATCTGTTTCTTTTCCATTAGCGGAAATATTTTGCACAACCATATCAACATTTATCAAATTTTTTGATAGTGGTTTAAAAATTGCCGCAGCAACTCCAGGTTTATCCCTCACACCTATAAGAGAGACTTTTGAGTCATTTTGAGTTGAAGATATTCCAGTAACAATTTTATTATTTACAATATTAGATCTTTTAGTAATTAAAGTTCCTGATTTTTTGGAAAAGGATGATCTTACCTCAATATCAATTCTATTTAATCTGGCATCTTGTATAGAAACTGGCTGCATAACTTTCGCGCCAAGTGATGCCATCTCCAACATTTCTTCATATGAAATTACTTTAATTTTTTTTGCATTTTTCAATTTGTTAGGATCAGTTGTATATACCCCCTCTACATCAGTATAGATTATACACCTCTCTGCTTTGAAAAACTTAGCAAGCATAATTGCACTTGCATCAGATCCACCTCTTCCTATAGTCGTAATTCTATTTTCATCATTTAGTCCCTGAAAACCAGTGACCACTGGTATGCCACCTTTTTTTAGATATTTTATAATATTTCCTTTATTGATTTGATTAATCCTTGAGTTTTTATATTTTCCTTTAGTCAAAATAGGAATTTGCCAAGATAGCCAAGATCTGGACTCATGACCTTCATGGATTAATCGTCCAGCTATTAAAGAACAGGCTACTTGTTCACCTGAGGAAACCAAAACATCATGTTCTGACTCAGAGAAACCATTGCTTATCTCAAAAGATTTTTTTATTAACTCATTTGTCACACCACTCATAGCTGAAGAAACCACAATAACCTTGTAATTTTTCTTTTTGTAATCAATTATTATTTTAGCAACCCTTTTTATTTTTTTTATAGTGCCAACTGATGTACCTCCAAATTTTAATACGACAATTTTCATGATAAAATAATCTTTTAAATTTAAAAAATATTGAATAAATACATGTTGAATATAAAGTCAACTTTAAATGAAAAATAACACAATAAATAAAAAAGAAATAGAAAAATTTTCTAAAATTGCTGAAGAATGGTGGGATCCTGAAGGTAAATTTAAACCATTGCATAAATTTAACCCAATTAGAATTTCATACATAAAAGAAAATGTTATTAAGACATTCAAGCTTGATTATAATAAGACACCCCTTAAAAATATCAAAATTTTAGATGTAGGATGCGGTGGGGGTTTATTGTCAGAACCAATGTGCAGGTTAGGCGCTAAAGTAACCGGCATTGATGCATCTGATAAGAATATCAAAGTTGCAAAACTCCATTCAGAAAAAAATAATCTTCAAATAGATTATTTTTGCTCATCCCCTGAAAAATTTAATACAAAAGATAAGTTCGATGTTATCTTAAATATGGAAATTGTAGAACATGTTGAGGATGTGAATTTTTTTTTGAAATCCTGCTGTAAACTTTTAAAAAAAAATGGACTTATGTTTGTTGCAACTTTAAACAAAACATTAAAATCTTATATTTTTGCAATAGTAGGAGCTGAATATGTATTGCGTTGGCTTCCAATAGGGACACATGAATGGGAAAAGTTTATAAAACCTGAGGAATTAATTTCAATACTTAAAAAAAATGATCTGAGATTAGACAAGGTAGATGGAATGAATTTTAATTTATTAAAGAATAAGTGGAGTGTAGGTAATGATAAATCTGTAAATTACATTGCCAAATTTATTAAAAATTAATTGTTTTCTTTCTCAAACCATGGAACCATCTGAGCATCAATGCCCTCTTCTTTAAGTTCTTTTAAGTCTTGTTTTGAAGCAGTACCGTATATGCCTTTATTTTTTTTCTTATTGTTATAATGTATTGATCTTGCCTCATAAGCAAAGTTTTCACCAACATAATCAAAGTTTTTCTTAATAAATTTTTGATATTCATTTATAGTTTTCTTTATTTTTTGATATTTAATCAGATTCTTTTTTTCATTTTCATGTTTAAAACTTTCGCTAATTAATTTTGGTGCCATCAAATTTTTTTCTACTTTTAGAGATCCACAACTATGACAATTGATCAACTTTTGCTTTTTAAGCTTATCGTACTCTTTGGAAGATGCAAACCAGCTGTCAAAAGTTAATTCGCACTTTTTGCATATTAAATTATATTTAATCATAATGCTTATTTAATTATTATTATACAAAATTTCAACATAACTAGCTTCTGTAATCTGAATTAATTTTGATATATTCGTTAGTTAAATCCATAGTGTAAACTGTAAAACTTTTTTTTCCATTTCCAATATCAACACTAAGATTAATATCTANNCCNTTCATATATTTTGCGGCTTCANTCTCATTATACTGATTATGAATTTTCCCCTTACTTACGATTACCAAATCACCAAATTTTATTGATAATTTATTTAAATTTATGTCAACATCGGATTTTCCAATTGCCATAATTATTCTACCCCAATTTGGATCCTCTCCTGCAATTGCAGTTTTTACTAATGGAGAATTAGCAATCGAAAAACCAATTTTTTTTGCATCGTACTCAGATTTAGAGTTTAACACATTTATTGTTATAAATTTTGAAGCTCCTTCTCCATCCGCCACAACTCTTTTCGCTAGATTTAACAATAAACTGTTCAGAGCCTCATCAAATGACTTAATCTTTTTATCATTAATTGTTTTAATTGGAGTATTTTTTGCTTTTCCTGTAGAGAAAATTGAAATCATATCATTAGTACTGGTATCGCTATCACACGAAATAGCATTAAAAGTATTCTCAATATTTTTTTTTAGTAGCTTTTTTAATACATCATTAGAAATATCTGCATCAGTGAAAACATACGCTAGTGTAGTTGCCATATTTGGTTGTATCATACCTGAGCCTTTTGCTATTCCATAAATCTTAACAGTTGTGCTTCCAATTTTACATTCCTCCATTGCTATTTTTGGCTGTGTGTCAGTTGTCATTATTGATAGAGCAACTTTCATCCAAATATATTTATTTTGAGTATATTTAATATTTTTTATAAGTTCTGGAATTTTTGACTTAATTTTTTCCTCAGGAAATTTTTCCCCAATTGTTCCGGTACACCCAAAAATAAGATTCTTTGGTTTAATTATTTTAGGATCATTTTCATCTTCTTTTTGTTTTTCTGTTAATTGTTTTGAAATTAAATCTGCCAGATGTTGCATACTTTTATAACCTTGTTCTCCTGTAAATGAGTTTGCATTTCTAGTATTGACTATAAGTGAAAAAATTTTTTGAGTTTTTTGATTTAAATTCCATTTGATATTTTCTGACAAAATTTTTGACTGTGTATAAAGTGATGCAAAATTTGCACCATCACGAAAATAGAACATTGCTAAATCATCTCTTTTAGAATTGTATAAATTAGCACTAACAGAAGATACTGCTATACCATCTAGGTGATCAAGGTCTTGATATTGCCCCATTTTTCGATCATGAGATTTTGAGGTCAAAAAATTTGATAAATTAATTCCCATGATATTTAAAATTTCAGTTAAATAACTATATTAAAAGTTGTAATTAAAATGTATATCAAAAACTAATGTTTAATCCTCTAAACTTTATTTCAAAATTTATTAAATCTGGCAATAAAAAAGAGCTAGATAGGATTGGCAAAATAGTAGACCAAATCAATCTTTTAGAGGAAAATATAAAAAGACTTAATGATAAAGAGTTTCCTGAGAAAACAATTAAATTAAAAGAGAAAATTCAAAAAGGAGTTTCCCTTAAAGAAATTTTACCTGAAGCTTTCGCTTTAGTAAGAGAGGCTTCTTTAAGAGCGAGAAGTGAGAGGCATTTCGATGTTCAAATAATTGGTGGAGTTGTTCTACATGAAAATAAGATAGCAGAAATGAGAACTGGAGAAGGTAAAACTCTCACGATTGCTTTAGCAGCATATTTAAATGCTTTGGAAGGAAAAGGAGTTCATATTGTTACAGTAAATGACTACCTGGCGAAAAGAGACTCTTTGGAGATGGGAAAAATTTTTAGTTTTTTGGGCTTAACATCGGGCTACATAAATAATGATCAAAACGATGAGGAAAGAAAGAAAAATTATGATTGCGATATTACTTACGCAACGAACAGTGAATTAGGATTTGATTATCTTCGAGATAATATGAAATATTCAAAAGATGAAATGGTTCAAAGAGGACACCATTTTGCAATAGTTGATGAAATAGACTCCTGTCTAATTGANGAGGCANGAACTCCTTTGGTAATTTCAGGGGCTGCAGAAGATAAAACTAATCAATATGTTGCNGTAGACAAANTANTNAAGCTNNTNAATAAAAATGATTTTGAGNTNGATGAAAAAGATAGGAATATTTTATTAACNAATGAAGGNATTAACCANNTTGAAAGTTTATTCTCTAATGCAGGNGTTTTAAAAAANAATAATTTTTATGACCCAGAAAATCTTGATTTAGTTCATTTTGTNAATCANNCTTTAAAAGCAAATNATCTATTTAAAAAAGATAAAGATTACCTTGTTAAAGATAACAGCATNAAAATTGTNGATGAATTAACTGGTCGAATATTAGANGGNAGAAGATTTGGTGATGGTCTCCACCAAGCTATTGANGCNAAGGAAAANATTGANATACANNCTGAAAATCAAACNNTAGCTTCTATCACNTACCAGAANTATTTTAAACTTTATAAAAAGATATCAGGNTGNACNGGTACAGCTGCTACAGAGTCTGAGGAGTTTTTTGAAATCTATAATCTGAANGTAATTGTNATTCCAACTAATAAANANATGATCAGAAAAGATTTCAATGATCAAATTTTTCGAACNGANGNAGAAAAAAATAANGCGATCATTAAAAAAATNAAAGANTGNCACGAAAACAGNCANCCTCTTTTANTNTTNACNTCNAGNGTNAGNAAATCTGAGATATATTCCAAANTNCTTACACANGANAANATTAANCACATCGTATTNAATGCTAANAATCANGAAAATGAGGCAGAGATTATNGCTAATGCTGGTAAAGCTCAGATCAGTGATAATTACNACAAGTATTTCTGGTAGAGGTGTNGATATNCANNTAGGTGGNAAAAAAGGATCAATNGNNGACGATCAACTCAAAAAANATAANGATTATATTAAATCNNTAGGNGGTTTNTTTGTNATTGGAACTGAAAGAATGGANTCTAGNAGAGTAGACAATCAAGCAAGAGGAAGATCAGGNAGACAAGGAGANGANGGAAGCTCTATTTTTTATGTAAGTTTAGAGGATGATCTTATGAGAATTTTTGGATCCGAGTCTATGAACAATATTCTTCAAAAACT
>FUFK010039856.1_pt1 | contig 10646 bp, 5 predicted proteins | sample 1021851 | NCBI WGS metagenome assembly FUFK01 (sample SAMEA51879418, study PRJEB19060) | metagenome
TTCAGTAAAAGATCTCTACAGTTCTATTTAGATCAAATAGGAGATTATAAAGACAAGTAGTAGAACTCCAATCCTTGTTTGGTAGCTAAGAAAGCGGAAAAAGGGAAGGCTGTAGTGTAGTATGACTGCCATATTTTTTTATTCTTTAATGCACGCTAGTAAACTTGAGGACTTGAATGAATTTAGATTTATTTGCTACTGAGAACGAGGCGCAAGGCTATATGAATCAAAACAGCGATTTAAAATTCATAGACCTATTCGCTGGCATTGGAGGCTTTCATTTGGCCTTATCTAATTTAGGGGCAACATGCGTATTTGCATCTGAAAAAGATAAGTTCGCGCGTCAGACTTATGCGGAAAATTTCGACACTGCAAACTTTGAATTCAATGATGATATTAGAAAAATATCTCCTGATCAGGTTCCTGATCACGATGTTTTATGCGCCGGTTTCCCTTGCCAACCGTTCTCTCAGGCAGGACTAAAGAAAGGTTTCAAAGATGGCGAGGACTCAGAACGCGGTAACTTGTTTTATTGTATTTTAGACATACTAGAAGCAAAAAAACCTAGAGCCTTTATCTTGGAAAACGTAAGACACCTCATTAAGCATGATGAAGGAAGGACGTTTGACACCATCCAAAATCTATTGAAAAAAGCTGGTTATAGTGTCCACTATCAGGTGCTAAAAGCATCTGATTATAATATTCCACAGTTAAGGCCTAGAGTGTTCATAGTTGGATTTAGAGGAGGTGAGGATCTGCCGCCTTTCGTATTCCCTCCAAAAGTCCCTTTGACCTATACAATGTCTGATGTTTTCGAAGGCGATTGTGATAGAGATGTGGGCTTCACGCTTCGTGTTGGTGGAAAGGGTTCAACGATTGATGATCGTAGAAACTATGAGTTTTATCGCGTGGATGGTGAGGTGAGAAGGATAGACATACCAGAAGCTAAAAAGATCATGGCTTTACCTGATGACTATAAATTTCCCGTATCTAAAAGCCAAACCATGAAACAGCTGGGCAATAGTGTCTGTGTAGAAGTTGTCAGGAAAGTAGCTGAATCTGTATTCGACTACTTAGATGTTAACTCACAATCATTGAAAGAGAAAAATATGCCAGTAACAAGAAACAAAGGCGAATTAAGCGAGATATACGCTTTATTAAAGGTTATCTATCAAGAAATAATAGCTTATGGTGACTTAAGCGCTAGCGCTACTGACGACACTATCAAGGTAATGAAAATTCATTTAGATAATAGTGATATAGAATTAAAAGGTGTGCATTGCTATGTATATGACAACGCAGACAGTCCTACCCTCTACAACAAGTCACAGATAGTAAGTGAATTCGAACTAAACGATATTCTGTCTCTTATAAAGAAAGAAAAGGGCACTTTTAGTAGCGGAATAATTGACGCTAAAGTTGCTTTTCTAGGAATGGATAAATCGAAAGGAACCTCTTTAGAAAAAAGCGATATGGTGCTCTCTTTCCTCGAAAAAGGTATTGAAAACCTCAATCAAGGTACTAGCATAAAATCGTTCTTAGGTGGCTCACCGACACTTTTGAACGCATCTCAAGCAACCAACTTTATATATGAAATCGAGGGTTTAGACAGCCAAAATATAGACGAGATCAACAATATAGAGACAAGAAGTAAAGTCAAAGACCGTATATCTAAAATAGAGAGCTTGGGCGGAGTGCTGAAATTTCACAAATGTGAAAACAGCACTTATGAATCAACGCTTAGAAAAGTAGATAGTAAGATGCCTGAGATTTTAGCAAGTGCCTTGAAAAGCTTTTTCTTAAAAGAAACGAGCAATAGGTTAAGTGAGTACGTGAGTCAACACATAGCAGACTCAAACAGACAGCAAGAAGTGGATTGTAGATTGAAGGATTTCGTTAAGTCTACCATGTTAGGGATTTTTCCTACTCGAGACTGGGACGGAAACCTCAAGGCTACTGCGGTTTTACTGGTGAACAAAGATGGGGATTTAGTCTTTTATCACACAAACAAGGAGGCTACGCTTAAAGACTTCTTCTATCAGCAGACTTTTTTCGATACTCCATCAACTTCAAGGCATAGATTCGGTAATGTATACCGCGAAAATGATGGAAAAACTTATTTTAAATTAAATCTGCAACTCCGACTCTCTGACAAAATATTTTAACCCCCCCTATTTTGAGTAGTTAAAAGTCAAAACCAGGTGCATCTAGATCTTTTTTAACAGTCGCTGTAAACTCCTGAGCGCTCTCTGGTGCATCCAAACCTAGATTGTAGGGTTTGGGTGCCTCTGCGCGCTTAAAGCGTTTGTTATGGTATTCTGTTTTGATGCGGATGCCTTCTTTCAGTGTCTCAAGCGCATCCGCTAAAATTCGCTTTTTGTCTTGCTCGTAATTTCTCTGTTTCTGGCGCATCGCCATTGCTATATAGTCTTGCGCCCTGAAGTCGATGCTAAAAATAGGGTCGTCTAATCTAATATTTTTATCAAACTTAGGGCTTTTAACGCTTATAAAATTGTCAGATTTTCTTTTTACTTCAACCCCTTTTCTTTCAAGTTCTTTTTGTATGTCATTGCGATTTTTAAATCGCGCAGCTGCTGCAAGCTCATATATATGTGCTGTTAGCTCATTTTTTGCGCTCTTGTGCGACACAAGCTCTAGCTGCTTTTCTGTGTAGTCTTTTTTGTCGATGCCTTTGAGGTTGGCGCTTCTGCTGAAATGCGGCGAATTAAAACGTTTTTTTGATGGGTTATGCGGATCGCTGAGTTGATAACTCAAGTTAATGACATTCTGGAAAGCGTTAACACGCTTCATATCTGAACCAACATAGAAGGGCTGTAATCGTTTTCCCGTCCGTAGCTCTTGATTTGCGATCAAGAAGTTAAGCTCTAAACGCTCATTCTTATCTGTGTGTTGTACCCAAGTTATGTTGTACTGGTCAGGCTCAAGGCCTGCAAACAGAGTCTTTTCAAAGCCATCCATAATTTCATTTTTCTGCTCATCTGTAAAATCTTTGTATGACTCTTCAAATGATAAAGCCCCAGACGTATAGCGCCTTGCGTAGTCTGTTGAATTGATGACTTCCTTCGTTATGTCTATATTACCGCGTAAAACACTTGCCCCCTCACGATCTCTGTCATCACCAAGCAGATAATTTACAGGACTGTCACCACCACCACTGCCACGACTAAAGAATTTAACTATCATCTGAATGATCCTTATTTTCATTTATTATGCTAATTAATAGTGTTTCTATTCTAGAAATAGACGATAAGACTTTATCGTCTATTTGTTTATTCGTATTAGCATATTTAGCGATCTGATTTAGATTAGAACCAACTCTGCCAATTGCTCTAACCAAATCGGGATCGGCTCTTTTAATTGGTAATGTTTTATTGACTGGCATTGGCGCTGGCACTGTATTTAAGGCTAAATTTCTTAGCCACGTTGCGAGAGATTTTTGAGTCTTGCGCTCATTCATCTTGTTTTTTTCGTCTTGAGTTACACGTATTCTTATCATCTTTTTTCGTTTTTCGTGTTTAATTTTCGGCATTATAGTAAATCCTGGTAGGGTGTTTTTTGGGGGTTAAGGGGGCGTAGTTTGCCCCCTTACCAGTCACAGTAGCCCTCTATGTAGCGAAGCGGAATAAGAGGCCTACTGTGTGTACTGGCTTATTCTATGATCATTTTTTATGTATGATCAACACTTGAATGGCTGTACCTAAATGATATTATATTGCTATACCTATTTTTTTGTAAAAATTAGGGGTTTGGCTTAAAGGTACTGTTTCTTAATTTTTATGATTGTCGATTTGTTGTCTTTGAGGCAGATAAATCGCTTTTCAGGCTTATAAGTTGCTTTCTAAGTATAGAAATTGCCTAAAGAACACCTAAGTTTCTTTATAGATCGATAAGTCGTGATTAAGGTAATTAGTCACTTTACAGACGAATAAATCGCTTTAGAGGCATGTAAGTCGTTAATTATGGGGTAATGAGAAATGAGCAATCGAGCTAAAAACATGAGAAGAGTTAGTGCTACTCGTTCGGCAGAAGTGCAAGCAATGTTAGCTCTTTTATTGGAATTAGATAATGGGACTGGCGGTGATTTTGATGGATTTTCGAAGTTCGGTATTCAATATAGTGGTCAGATGAAAGGACGTATCAATTCGTATAGAGCACAAAAAATTGCTAAATATCTAGGTAAAAATATCAGTAAAGGTCACTTAGTGGACTTATTCGCCAAAAAGAAAAAAAATCTTGAAGGCAATCAGGCGAATGAAAAAATGAGTGTCGATGAGTTTATAGAGATGAATGGGAGAGGTTTATCATTGTATTGGCAATACAGCAAGGGTTTTTATATTAATAAAGCTTTAAGAGAGTTGGATAAAGGAGAGTTAAACAACAATAACAACTGATCTTTTCTTTCTCTTTTTTAGTTAATTTTTATCAAAAAATATATTTTTACTTTTAAATACTTTTAAATACTTTTAGCTCCTCTGTAGCCCTTGATATTAAAGGGATACAAGCTCGACTATGCTACAAATAGCATGAACTATGCTACAAATAGCATGATGTATGCTACGAATGGCATGAACAAATGCTACAAATAGCATGAACTATGCTACAATCATATATGATGTAGCATACTGGGGGTGTATATGAGTTCAGAAGTCGATTTATATGAGAAAAAATATCCAAAAAATTGGGTGGTGATGCAGAACAAGATATTGCAAGCATTCTATAAAATGACAATCGACGAAAAACGATTGCTACTACTTGCTAGTCCAATCGCTAGATTAATTGACGCCACACAAGACGATGCTATAGAAATAGAAGCAGAAGATTTTGCTAATGAGTGCGGTATAAAAGTAAATTCAGCATATGGACAGATGCATGATGCTAGCCTCACGCTAATGAGTAGGCAGTTCAGCTACAAAAATGAGAAAGGGAAGCGCGTACATGTGCAGTGGGTGATCAGATCTATATACGATGAGGCATGTGTATCGCTATGCTTCACTAAAGAAGTTCTACTAATGCTTAAAGAGTTTGATAAAAACAATCCATTTACAAAATATAAGAAAGAACATGTTTTAGCTCTCAAGGGCGAATATTCTATAGATATGTATCATTTGGCCAAAAAACATCAAGCAATGGGCAAGTTTTATATGTCATTAGATGATTATAGAAGTGAGCTGGGTCTAATAGACTCTTATGCGCGTATAAACAACTTAAAAGCTCGTACTTTACACCCAGCACTTGATGAGATAAGCGAAAAAACTGATATAAAATTGTCTTATGAAAATAGAAAAAAAAGCGGTCGTGTGATCGGTTTTGACTTCACTGTCAAAGCTAAACCACAACCAAAGCCAAAGCCAAAGCTAGAAATCAATAACGGTAAAAAAGAAAAAACAGTTGGTGATTTGAGTGATAAACAAATAGAAGCGCTCGTCTGCACCGAAGCTTTTAAAGCTGATTATAATCACATGATTAGCCCTACAAGCCCTATAAATACTGACTTTAGGCTTTGGAAGCCAGAGATGTCTAAGCGCTTAAAATCGAATCCTGAGCTTTTCAGTAAAAGATCTCTACAGTTCTATTTAGATCAAATAGGAGATTATAAAGACAAGTAGTAGAACTCCAATCCTTGTTTGGTAGCTAAGAAAGCGGAAAAAGGGAAGGCTGTAGTGTAGTATGACTGCCATATTTTTTTATTCTTTAATGCACGCTAGTAAACTTGAGGACTTGAATGAATTTAGATTTATTTGCTACTGAGAACGAGGCGCAAGGCTATATGAATCAAAACAGCGATTTAAAATTCATAGACCTATTCGCTGGCATTGGAGGCTTTCATTTGGCCTTATCTAATTTAGGGGCAACATGCGTATTTGCATCTGAAAAAGATAAGTTCGCGCGTCAGACTTATGCGGAAAATTTCGACACTGCAAACTTTGAATTCAATGATGATATTAGAAAAATATCTCCTGATCAGGTTCCTGATCACGATGTTTTATGCGCCGGTTTCCCTTGCCAACCGTTCTCTCAGGCAGGACTAAAGAAAGGTTTCAAAGATGGCGAGGACTCAGAACGCGGTAACTTGTTTTATTGTATTTTAGACATACTAGAAGCAAAAAAACCTAGAGCCTTTATCTTGGAAAACGTAAGACACCTCATTAAGCATGATGAAGGAAGGACGTTTGACACCATCCAAAATCTATTGAAAAAAGCTGGTTATAGTGTCCACTATCAGGTGCTAAAAGCATCTGATTATAATATTCCACAGTTAAGGCCTAGAGTGTTCATAGTTGGATTTAGAGGAGGTGAGGATCTGCCGCCTTTCGTATTCCCTCCAAAAGTCCCTTTGACCTATACAATGTCTGATGTTTTCGAAGGCGATTGTGATAGAGATGTGGGCTTCACGCTTCGTGTTGGTGGAAAGGGTTCAACGATTGATGATCGTAGAAACTATGAGTTTTATCGCGTGGATGGTGAGGTGAGAAGGATAGACATACCAGAAGCTAAAAAGATCATGGCTTTACCTGATGACTATAAATTTCCCGTATCTAAAAGCCAAACCATGAAACAGCTGGGCAATAGTGTCTGTGTAGAAGTTGTCAGGAAAGTAGCTGAATCTGTATTCGACTACTTAGATGTTAACTCACAATCATTGAAAGAGAAAAATATGCCAGTAACAAGAAACAAAGGCGAATTAAGCGAGATATACGCTTTATTAAAGGTTATCTATCAAGAAATAATAGCTTATGGTGACTTAAGCGCTAGCGCTACTGACGACACTATCAAGGTAATGAAAATTCATTTAGATAATAGTGATATAGAATTAAAAGGTGTGCATTGCTATGTATATGACAACGCAGACAGTCCTACCCTCTACAACAAGTCACAGATAGTAAGTGAATTCGAACTAAACGATATTCTGTCTCTTATAAAGAAAGAAAAGGGCACTTTTAGTAGCGGAATAATTGACGCTAAAGTTGCTTTTCTAGGAATGGATAAATCGAAAGGAACCTCTTTAGAAAAAAGCGATATGGTGCTCTCTTTCCTCGAAAAAGGTATTGAAAACCTCAATCAAGGTACTAGCATAAAATCGTTCTTAGGTGGCTCACCGACACTTTTGAACGCATCTCAAGCAACCAACTTTATATATGAAATCGAGGGTTTAGACAGCCAAAATATAGACGAGATCAACAATATAGAGACAAGAAGTAAAGTCAAAGACCGTATATCTAAAATAGAGAGCTTGGGCGGAGTGCTGAAATTTCACAAATGTGAAAACAGCACTTATGAATCAACGCTTAGAAAAGTAGATAGTAAGATGCCTGAGATTTTAGCAAGTGCCTTGAAAAGCTTTTTCTTAAAAGAAACGAGCAATAGGTTAAGTGAGTACGTGAGTCAACACATAGCAGACTCAAACAGACAGCAAGAAGTGGATTGTAGATTGAAGGATTTCGTTAAGTCTACCATGTTAGGGATTTTTCCTACTCGAGACTGGGACGGAAACCTCAAGGCTACTGCGGTTTTACTGGTGAACAAAGATGGGGATTTAGTCTTTTATCACACAAACAAGGAGGCTACGCTTAAAGACTTCTTCTATCAGCAGACTTTTTTCGATACTCCATCAACTTCAAGGCATAGATTCGGTAATGTATACCGCGAAAATGATGGAAAAACTTATTTTAAATTAAATCTGCAACTCCGACTCTCTGACAAAATATTTTAACCCCCCCTATTTTGAGTAGTTAAAAGTCAAAACCAGGTGCATCTAGATCTTTTTTAACAGTCGCTGTAAACTCCTGAGCGCTCTCTGGTGCATCCAAACCTAGATTGTAGGGTTTGGGTGCCTCTGCGCGCTTAAAGCGTTTGTTATGGTATTCTGTTTTGATGCGGATGCCTTCTTTCAGTGTCTCAAGCGCATCCGCTAAAATTCGCTTTTTGTCTTGCTCGTAATTTCTCTGTTTCTGGCGCATCGCCATTGCTATATAGTCTTGCGCCCTGAAGTCGATGCTAAAAATAGGGTCGTCTAATCTAATATTTTTATCAAACTTAGGGCTTTTAACGCTTATAAAATTGTCAGATTTTCTTTTTACTTCAACCCCTTTTCTTTCAAGTTCTTTTTGTATGTCATTGCGATTTTTAAATCGCGCAGCTGCTGCAAGCTCATATATATGTGCTGTTAGCTCATTTTTTGCGCTCTTGTGCGACACAAGCTCTAGCTGCTTTTCTGTGTAGTCTTTTTTGTCGATGCCTTTGAGGTTGGCGCTTCTGCTGAAATGCGGCGAATTAAAACGTTTTTTTGATGGGTTATGCGGATCGCTGAGTTGATAACTCAAGTTAATGACATTCTGGAAAGCGTTAACACGCTTCATATCTGAACCAACATAGAAGGGCTGTAATCGTTTTCCCGTCCGTAGCTCTTGATTTGCGATCAAGAAGTTAAGCTCTAAACGCTCATTCTTATCTGTGTGTTGTACCCAAGTTATGTTGTACTGGTCAGGCTCAAGGCCTGCAAACAGAGTCTTTTCAAAGCCATCCATAATTTCATTTTTCTGCTCATCTGTAAAATCTTTGTATGACTCTTCAAATGATAAAGCCCCAGACGTATAGCGCCTTGCGTAGTCTGTTGAATTGATGACTTCCTTCGTTATGTCTATATTACCGCGTAAAACACTTGCCCCCTCACGATCTCTGTCATCACCAAGCAGATAATTTACAGGACTGTCACCACCACCACTGCCACGACTAAAGAATTTAACTATCATCTGAATGATCCTTATTTTCATTTATTATGCTAATTAATAGTGTTTCTATTCTAGAAATAGACGATAAGACTTTATCGTCTATTTGTTTATTCGTATTAGCATATTTAGCGATCTGATTTAGATTAGAACCAACTCTGCCAATTGCTCTAACCAAATCGGGATCGGCTCTTTTAATTGGTAATGTTTTATTGACTGGCATTGGCGCTGGCACTGTATTTAAGGCTAAATTTCTTAGCCACGTTGCGAGAGATTTTTGAGTCTTGCGCTCATTCATCTTGTTTTTTTCGTCTTGAGTTACACGTATTCTTATCATCTTTTTTCGTTTTTCGTGTTTAATTTTCGGCATTATAGTAAATCCTGGTAGGGTGTTTTTTGGGGGTTAAGGGGGCGTAGTTTGCCCCCTTACCAGTCACAGTAGCCCTCTATGTAGCGAAGCGGAATAAGAGGCCTACTGTGTGTACTGGCTTATTCTATGATCATTTTTTATGTATGATCAACACTTGAATGGCTGTACCTAAATGATATTATATTGCTATACCTATTTTTTTGTAAAAATTAGGGGTTTGGCTTAAAGGTACTGTTTCTTAATTTTTATGATTGTCGATTTGTTGTCTTTGAGGCAGATAAATCGCTTTTCAGGCTTATAAGTTGCTTTCTAAGTATAGAAATTGCCTAAAGAACACCTAAGTTTCTTTATAGATCGATAAGTCGTGATTAAGGTAATTAGTCACTTTACAGACGAATAAATCGCTTTAGAGGCATGTAAGTCGTTAATTATGGGGTAATGAGAAATGAGCAATCGAGCTAAAAACATGAGAAGAGTTAGTGCTACTCGTTCGGCAGAAGTGCAAGCAATGTTAGCTCTTTTATTGGAATTAGATAATGGGACTGGCGGTGATTTTGATGGATTTTCGAAGTTCGGTATTCAATATAGTGGTCAGATGAAAGGACGTATCAATTCGTATAGAGCACAAAAAATTGCTAAATATCTAGGTAAAAATATCAGTAAAGGTCACTTAGTGGACTTATTCGCCAAAAAGAAAAAAAATCTTGAAGGCAATCAGGCGAATGAAAAAATGAGTGTCGATGAGTTTATAGAGATGAATGGGAGAGGTTTATCATTGTATTGGCAATACAGCAAGGGTTTTTATATTAATAAAGCTTTAAGAGAGTTGGATAAAGGAGAGTTAAACAACAATAACAACTGATCTTTTCTTTCTCTTTTTTAGTTAATTTTTATCAAAAAATATATTTTTACTTTTAAATACTTTTAAATACTTTTAGCTCCTCTGTAGCCCTTGATATTAAAGGGATACAAGCTCGACTATGCTACAAATAGCATGAACTATGCTACAAATAGCATGATGTATGCTACGAATGGCATGAACAAATGCTACAAATAGCATGAACTATGCTACAATCATATATGATGTAGCATACTGGGGGTGTATATGAGTTCAGAAGTCGATTTATATGAGAAAAAATATCCAAAAAATTGGGTGGTGATGCAGAACAAGATATTGCAAGCATTCTATAAAATGACAATCGACGAAAAACGATTGCTACTACTTGCTAGTCCAATCGCTAGATTAATTGACGCCACACAAGACGATGCTATAGAAATAGAAGCAGAAGATTTTGCTAATGAGTGCGGTATAAAAGTAAATTCAGCATATGGACAGATGCATGATGCTAGCCTCACGCTAATGAGTAGGCAGTTCAGCTACAAAAATGAGAAAGGGAAGCGCGTACATGTGCAGTGGGTGATCAGATCTATATACGATGAGGCATGTGTATCGCTATGCTTCACTAAAGAAGTTCTACTAATGCTTAAAGAGTTTGATAAAAACAATCCATTTACAAAATATAAGAAAG
>FUFK010055186.1_pt1 | contig 10644 bp, 10 predicted proteins | sample 1021851 | NCBI WGS metagenome assembly FUFK01 (sample SAMEA51879418, study PRJEB19060) | metagenome
TCCTGGTAAAGATAGAGGTAAGATAACTTTTACAAACGTGTTTAAAGGCTTTGCACCTAAATCATTAGATGCGTCAATCATATTTAAATCAAATTTAACCAAATATCCATAAAGTGGTAAAATCATAAATGGAAGGTAAGTATAAACAACACCTAAAATTACAGCGTAGTGATTGTGTAACATAGATATTGGTTCAGAGATTAGCCCTATATGTATGAGAATTGAATTAATAATACCAGAACCTTGCAGTAAGACTTTCCATGCATATACCCTTAGAAGAAAAGAACTCCAAAAAGGTATGATAAGCATAATCAATAATATGTTTCTTATACTTGGTTTGGATTTTGCAACGTAAAAAGCTATGGGATAACCAATTAATAAACATAATACAGTGGATGTAAAAGCTAATGAAAGTGAATTGACGTATGATCTGATATAGAAAGGGTCTGAAAAGATAAATAAATAATTTCCAAGAGTTGAATTAATCTTCAATCCATTTTCAGATAAGGAGAAAAGATCACGATAAGGTGGCATACCCCATTCAGACACAGATATTGATATTTTAAAAATTAAAGCTAATGGAACAAAAAAGAACAAAACTANCCATAAATATGGAGTGAATACAAACCACACGTTTTGTTTTTTTAAATTTTTAATCATTAAAGAAATATATTGATGTTTCGTTAAAACTTATCTGAACTTTGTCATCCCATCTTATTTGAAGGTTATCTGAAACTAAACTATTTTGCATAAAAGAATAAAATTCAAATCCATTAACCTCAATTAAATACTTAGTATAGCTCCCTAAATAAGCTACTTCTTTAANTACACCAATATTTAAATTATCAGATNGATTTTCTAGTTTTTTAACAGAAATTTTTTCAGGCCTAATTAAACATTTAACATAGTTTTCTTTATTGTTAATATTTTTAACTTCATAATTTAATTCTTTAATTATGATTTGATTATTTTTATTAAGAACATTAAAGATATTGGCTGTGCCTATAAAATTGGCTATATATTTGTCCTTCGGTTTTTCATATATCTCAACAGGATTACCANCNNNNAGGATTTCTCCATTTTTCATAATTGCCATTCTGTCAGATAATGACATTGCTTCCTCTTGATCATGGGTAACAATNATAAAAGTGATNCCTAACTTATANTGTAGATTAACTAACTCGAATTGTGTTTGTACTCTTAGCTGTTTATCTAATGCTGCAAGTGGTTCATCCAATAAAAGTAATTTTGGTTTTTTGACTAGACATCTTGCTAANGCTACACGTTGTTGTTGACCACCAGATATCTCATTGATTTTTCTTTTCTCTAAACCATTCAGNTCTAGTAAATTTAAAATTTCATTAACACGATGATTGATTTCTTCTTTAGAAATTTTTTCTTCTTTTAGTCCAAACTGGATATTATTAGTGACATTTAAATGCGGAAATAGTGCATAATTTTGGAACATAATATTTAGAGGTCTTACATATGGTGGAAGTTTCGTGATATCCTNTCCCTCNAGTAGAATTCTTCCTTCATCAGGCTTCTCNAAACCTGCTATAATTCTCAAAAGTGTTGACTTACCNCATCCTGAAGATCCTAGGAGACTGAATATTTCAGATTTNGCTATTTTTAGATTAACTTTGTCTAAAGCAACNACATTATCAAACCTTTTTGATACATCTATGATTTGTAAAAAAGGTTCAGACATAAAAAAGATTGTGAAAAGCGCAACTNAAGTAAAAGTTGCGCTTTAATTAAATTATTGAGAAGCTTTAAAACTATTAAATACTCTCGAAGATATNCTNGACTTTTGAGGTGAGTCAGCTGTATCTGCAAAAAGTTTAGTTAATGTNTCTTCTGTTGGATAAATNGCTGGGTCTGAAAGAATATCAGGATCNATCAAACCTTCAGTTGTGTTAGCTACTAGATTAGGATTTGAGTACCACACATAGTTAGTAATCTCTGCAACAACTTCTGGTCTCAAAATATAATCTATAAATTTATGAGCATTTTCTACGTTTTTTGCGTCTGCTGGAATNCCCATCATATCAAACCAAATTACTGTTCCTTCATTTGGAATTGAATACCAGACCTCTTCNATTTCCTCGTATGCTGCTATAAATACATCACCTGACCAACCTATTGCTAAGCAAATCTCACCATTTGCTAAATCATCAATGTACTGAGAAGAGTCAAAATACTTTATGTAAGGTCTAATATTATTCAATAATTCTAATGCCTCTTGATTAGCTTTAGTGTTTTCTGTATTTGGATCATGGCCAAGNTAATTTAATGCAATCTCAACAATTTCACTTGGTGCATCTAAGAAAGCNACACCACAATCTTCGTATTTAGAAATTTGATCTACATCAAATATTATGTCCCATGACTCAACATCTCCACCTCTTTCCTCGACNGCAGCAACATTGTAACCAATTCCAGTTGTGCCATACATGTAATTAACAGAGTATTCCCCACCTGGATCATGAGCATCAGTTTTTTCTAAAACACTTGGATCTAAATTTTTGAGGTTTGGAATCATACTTTTATCAAGTTTTTGAAAAACTCCAGCTTTAATTTGGTTTTCCATAAAGGAGCCTGATGGAACAACTAAGTCATAACCACTTCCTCCAGCTAAAAGCTTAGCCTCTAGAACTTCGTTTGAGTCAAATACATCGTATGTTACATCAATACCAGTTTCTTCCTCAAAATTTGCAATTGTATCTTCAGCTATGTAATCGGACCAATTGTATATAAATAACTCTTCTTTAGCGCTCAAACTCATAGGNAGTANTAGCACTANAAGAGCTGTTAAAAATTTATTCATATTACCTCTCCTCTTAAATAAGTAGAATTTGAATAATATGATAATTTTTTTTAAAAATCACAAATTTTTTTATATAGATCTGGTCTACGATCTCTAAAATTTCCCCAAGATTGGCGGTATTTTGTTATTTCTGAAAAGTCGAAATTCTTAGATACAAAGCCCTCATCTTTTTTGTCCATTTCAATTTCAATATTACCCAAATGATTAGCNATAAAGGAACTTCCATAAAATGTAACAGATATTGAACCTTCATTTTCNGTNCCAATTCTATTNGAAGCNATGACTGGAATTTGATTTGCAGCTGCATGACCTTTCATTACGTTTTGCCAGTGATCTTTTGAGTCTAATAAAGGGTCTTGAGGCTCAGAACCAATTGCNGTGGGATATAATAAAATATCTGCACCAGAAAGTGTCATAGATCTNGCACATTCAGGAAACCATTGATCCCAGCATATACCACAACCAAGATTTCCAAATTTTGTGTTAAATACTTTGAAGCCAGTATCTCCGGGNTTAAAGTAAAACTTTTCGTTATAACCAGGNCCCTCGGGAATATGNGACTTTCTATATAAATCACTTAATTTACCATCAGCATTAATCACAACTAGAGAATTAAAAAAATTATTTTCTTTTTTTTCAAAAAAACTGATCGGCATGACCATATTATTTTTCTTACAAAAATTAGAAAAAATTTCAAATAGTTTGTCATTAGGAAATTCAATTGCATAATTAAAAAACTTTTTATCCTGAGTTGAGCAAAAGTACTCAGTCTGAAATAACTCCTGTAGGAGGAAAATATTTACATTTTCCTTAGATGCTTGTTGAGCAATATGTATAGCCTTATTTATATTTAAATCTTTTTTTTCTTTTATTGATTTAAANTGNGAAGCAGCNACNTTAACTGACATTTTTTGGCACATTCATAGTAACACAATGGATATTACCTCCACCATAATTTATATGTGAAGTTTCAATCATCTCAATTTTTTTATCTTTAAAAATATCTTTAAAAATATCATAAACCATTTCATCTTCTTTAACATTAAATTTTGGNACAAAGATTTTANGCTTTGAAAAATAAAAATTNATATACGAGGCAATAAGCTTTTTATCATTNACAACTATTTTTGAAGGNAGNGGTATATCAATTAATTCTATNTTACTGTCAATNCTNGAAAGGTTACTTAGAATAATTGATTTAATCTTAGTTAAATTATTTGANTTCAAATCATCTAAATCATAACTTTTTGCTATTAAATATTTTCTATTTCCAATAGGACATAAAATATTGTCTATGTGCCCATCAGTATCGTCATCTTTTAAACCCTCAGGGATCCAAATTATTGAATTTAAATCAAATAAACTAGTAAGTGTTTGCTCTATTTTTGCTTTTTTAGGATTATTTCTATTTGGGTTAAGTAGCACACTTTCAGTGGAAAACAAGTTTCCATATTCATCGTAAGTAATAGCACCCCCTTCTAAAGTAAGATCATTTAAATATGAAGTAATAGAAAATTGATTTGAGATATATTCACCTACTTTATTATCATTAAAATAATTTGGGTATTTTCCATAACCATTAAAATTAAAGTTAATACATTTAAGTTCATTGTCCTCTTTGATAAAGATTGGGGCAATATCTCTCATCCAAGAGTCATCTAGTTCTAGTTGGATAATATTTATTTTTTGATTATTAATATAATTTTTACACTCATTGTAATCCTCTTTATTACAATACATATAAACTGTTTCTTCATCCGAAATACAATTAGCTAAATGCGCCATTTCTAATCTGGCATCTTTAATTATTTCTTTGTAAAGATTTTTATTACATGGCCAAGCCATTAGACATTTGTCATGTACTTCCCATTCTGGAATTAACTTCATAAGATTATAGTATATATTTTTTTCTAATTATGAATATTTGTATGCTCTCAGATATAGTTAAAAAAGAAAAAAGAATGCCCCTGATACCAGATGATATTATTGAGCTAAAAAACATATCAACCAAATTCAACTTTTATATTGAAAAATTTACTGACAAAATAATTGACGAGAAAGAATATATTTCAGTTGGGTGTAAATACTATACAAATCAAAAAATAGATTTATTCTTATCAATGCAAGGTTTGAAACAAAGTCAAATAAAGTCAAATCAAAATTACTTAGTCTTATTCGATGTTGTAGAGTATGTTGAGCAAAATAAAGCTATGTTGAATAAAATTTTAAAAAATAATTGTTCTCTGTTATTTTATGATTTATTGAGTGGCAAACACTCAATCAAAATTTTAAAATCTGCTAATAAAGAGCATTTGCTAAAATCAACTATTTATATAAGTAAAAAATTAAAAGTAAAATTACCAGTACTTTGTAATTCCTTAAAAAGAGATAGTATTGAAAAATTTTATATATCCAAAAAAGGATATATTAATTTTCGTTATTTAAGTTTACTTGAAAAATTAGTTTAATATTAAATAAATACCCGTAGATACTAATAACAATGCAAAGAAATACTCAAAGCTTCTTTTTAATTTAGGATTAGATACTAAATTTTTAATTAAACTTCCAAAAAGTGCCCATAAACTTATACATGGAAAGCTTACCAATGATGACATCAAGCCTGTAAAAATAACAGCTATCCAAAGCTTTTCTTCTAAAGGCATAAAACCAGATGCAACTGTAACGGCAATAGTCCATGCCTTAGGGTTTACCCATTGAAAAAGAGCAGCTTCATATATATTTAGAGGTCTACCTGTATCTTTCTTATAATCCTTTAGAGACCCAATCATTTGATAAGCTAAATAAATGAGATAAAAAAAACAAAGCCATTTTAGTATCATTTGAAATTCTGGTTTATTAATCAAAATTAAACCTAAACCTGTGCAAATTAATGAAACTTGAAGTGCATGACCTAAAGAAATACCAGTAATATGTGGTAGAGACCTTTTAAAACCAAATTTTAAGCCTGAGATCGTCAACATAGCATTATTGGGTCCAGGTGTTATAAACATGACGGTGTAATATGANACGATTGCTATAACTAAAGCTATATCTATCAATTAATTAATCTTTAATACTAAACTTATTATCTTTTAAGATAACATGTATTGGAACACCAGTTGAGAGTTCAACAGAATTAATGTTATTTGGTTGATAAATATTCATTACAATTAGAAGCGCTCTTAGAGAGTTCCCATGTGCTGCAATTAAAATATTACCATTTTCATCGCTTTGAATAGCAGGTTTAATTACTTCCTCAAAATATTTTGTTACTCTTCTTACCACATCCTCAAGACTTTCACCGTTAGGGGGTTGATCAGAATAACCTCTTCTCCATTTATGAACTTGTTCTTCTCCAAATTTTTCGGCAGTTTCTTTTTTGTTTAAACCCGTGAGATCGCCATAGTCTCTCTCATTTAAATTAATGTTTGAGATTATTTTTCCTTCATTATATAAAAAATCCCACTGACCAAGGTTTTGAAGAATTATTTTAGCGGTTTCTTGAGCTCTTTTTAATTCGCTTGTAAATACAATATTGAATTTAATATCTAAATTTTTGAAGTTTTGCCCCGCTTTATTCGCCTCCTCAATGCCTTGTTCAGATAATTCAATATTTTTAAAGCCAGTAAAAAGATTTAATTTATTCCACTCGCTTTGACCATGGCGAATTAATAAAATATTTTTCATTGAATTTGATATATATTATTAATTACTCATGGTCAAATTTCGCATTGAAAAAGATAGCTTAGGTGAAATTAAAGTTGAAAGCACGAAACTTTGGGGAGCACAAACCCAAAGATCAATAGAAAACTTTCAAATAGGTATTGGGAAATTTCATTTTCAAAATATTTTTATAGAGGCCCTTGCCTTACAAAAAAAATCATGTGCTTTTGCAAATGGAGAATTAAAATTATTACCGAAAAATCACACAAAAATTATTGGTAAAGTTTGTGATTTAATTATATCTGGAAAATTAAATGATCACTTTCCTCTTGTTGTATGGCAAACAGGATCAGGGACTCAAATCAATATGAATCTTAATGAAGTCATTGCAAATAAAAGTAATCAGTTGTTAGGAAAAAAGCTCCCAACAAATTCCCCGCTTCATCCTAATGATCATATTAATAGGTCTCAATCATCAAATGACAGTATTCCTACNGCTATGCACATAGCTACTGTGCTATCAATAAAAAAAAAATTACTTNCTGAAATAGTTTTTTTTAAAAAATCTTTAAAAAAGAAAATTTCTGAGTTCAAAGGAATAATTAAAATTGGAAGGACTCACACTCAGGATGCAACACCAATNAAAATTTCAAATGAATTTTTAGCGTTTTATGATCAAATATCTTATGCAGAAAATGTTATTAAAAAAAGTTTAGATAAACTCTATTTGGAAACAATATAGATTTTAGAAGAGTAGAAAATGTTGGTCCTAAAGTTAGTGCCGAATTATTAAAATCAGGTATAATTGCTATTTCAGTAGCATTAGCTCTTATGCTAATCTATATTTGGATAAGATTTGAATGGCAATTTAGTCTTGGTGCTATTTGTGCTTTATTTCATGATGTAATTGTTACATTAGGATTATTTTCGTTATTAGGTTTGGAAATTAATTTATCAATAATAGCTGCCGTTTTAACGATAGTTGGTTATTCAATGAACGATACAGTGGTTATATTTGATCGCGTACGAGAAAATTTAAAAAAATATGCCGATATAAANATNTTTGANTTAACTAATATTTCAATTAATGAAACTTTATCTAGAACGATAATTACATCTGTGACCACATTGTTAGCTCTCTTATCAATCTACTTATTCGGTGGTGAAATTCTAAAAGGATTTTCTTTAGCAATGATATTAGGAGTTATTTTTGGAACTTACTCCTCAATATATATCGCAAATCCTATTTTAGTTGCACTGAATGTCAGCCAAAGAACAATTGTTAAAGAAGAAAAAGATTAATATAGGTTTTGAGCTATTACCATCGTCAGAAGCATTGGCAAAGACAGAAGTGTATTTGTTCTAGAAAACAGCATCGCTGTTTTTGCAGATTTAGCTTTAACATCGGCTTCAACCTCAATAATTCCTAATGCTTTTTTTTGATTTGGCCATATTACAAACCAAACATTAAATGCCATTATAATTCCTAACCACATACCAATNCCAATNGCAGTNGCTTTNCCNCCACCTGATCCAATTCCTAANGTCATAGCTTGATGAACATAACCNTTTAAATAAGCTAAGATAAGTCCTGATATGACTGTAACTAAAGCTGCCCATCTAAACCAAAANAGAGCTGCNGGAGCTATAACTTTTCCAATCGCTGGTTTTTGNTCNTCAGGTATTTTAGCCATNTTTGGTATNTGAACAAAATTAAAATACCAGAGTAAACCGATCCACATAATTGCAACAATGACATGNATATATCTAAATAACCAACTCCAAAAAACTACGTCGATATCAAAACCACCATTTCCAAAGTATAAACCTAAAAATAGCAAAATGGATAATGCTAAAGAGATATGAACTGTTTTAGATAATGATTGAAGAATCGAAGNCATANTANTTANAATTTATAACATTTTTAATNAAAATTTAAGCAGTTTTTTTGAACTTATTGTCCAACATTGGTTTNAAAAATTTNCCTGTATAACTATCTTTNACATTAATNATTTCCTCAGGTTTACCNTCAGCTATGATATTTCCTCCCTTTACACCACCATCTGGACCCATATCGACTATATAATCAGCAGTTTTTATAACATCTAAATTATGTTCTATTACAACTACAGTATTTCCAGTTGCAACAAACGTATGTAAAATTTCTAATAATTTTTTAATATCGTGTTGATGCAGTCCTGTTGTCGGTTCATCTAATATATATATTGTTCTTCCAGTTGACCTTTTAGATAATTCTTTTGCTAACTTTATCCTTTGAGCTTCACCACCTGATAACGTAGTAGCTTGTTGACCAATTTTTATATACCCTAAACCAACTTTCTTAAGTGTAAGTAGTTTTGTTTTTATATTAGAAATATTTTCAAAATATTCACAACCTTCATCCACTGTCATACTCAAAACGTCTGCAATACTCTTATCTTTAAATTTAATTTCTAGTGTTTCCCTATTGTATCTAGTTCCTTTGCATTCGTCACAAGTTATGTAAACATCTGGTAAAAAATGCATTTCATATGTTATTACTCCATCTCCTTCACAAGCTTCGCATCTACCACCTTTGACATTGAATGAAAATCTTCCTGGTTTGTAACCTCTGCTTTTTGACTCTGGTAAATTTGTAAACCAATCTCTAATCGGCCCAAAAGCTCCAGTATATGTTGCAGGATTTGACCTAGGTGTTCTGCCAATAGGAGACTGATCAATATCTATAATTTTATCGACTAATTCAATACCTTTAAAACCTCTAAAAGGTTTTGGAATTTTTCTCGATTTATTATTATTTAAAGTTAGATTTAAAGCATTATAGAGTGTTTGAAGTATTAATGTTGATTTTCCACTTCCAGAAACACCCGTAACACATGTGAAACTTCCAAGTGGAATTTTAAGATTTACGTTGTTTAAATTATTTCCACTTGCACCATTAATTTCTAAAAATCTTCCATTTTTAGCTAATCTTCTAGTTCTTGGTATTGGTATAAAGCTTTTGTTTGATAAGTATCTTCCTGTAATGCTATCGCTATTATTTAATATATCATTATAGGATCCTTGAGCTACTACTTCGCCACCTTTGTTTCCAGCTTCTGGACCAAGATCGATTATATGATCTGCATTTTCCATTGTTTCAGTATCATGTTCTACAACTATTACTGTATTTCCTAAGTCTCTAAGCCTTTTTAATGCATTTATTAATTTAACATTATCTTTTTGATGTAAACCAATAGATGGTTCATCAAGTACATATAATACTCCTGTCAATCCTGAACCTATCTGCGAAGCAAGCCTTATTCTTTGTGCTTCACCACCTGACAAAGTTCCAGATTCTCTTGATAAAGTTAAATAGTCAAGACCAACATTAAGTAGAAAATTTAATCTTTCGTTAATTTCTTTTAAAATGTGCTGAGCAATTTTAAGTTGACGTTTATCTAATTTTGTCTCGAGTGATTTAAACCATTCTTTTGCATCAAATATAGATTTTTCTGTTACTTCACTTATATTAAGTTCATTAATTTTAACACATAGAGCTTCATCTTTTAATCTGTGTCCGTTACATCTTTCGCATTTTGTATCAGATTGGTACTGAGATATTTCTTCTCTTTTCCAATCACTGTCTGTTTCTAAAAATCTTCTTTCTAAATTATTTACCACTCCTTCGAATGTTTTTTTATGTGAATATTTTTCGTATCCATCATCATAAGAAAATTTGATTTCTTCATCATCAGACCCAAATAAAATTACATCTTTAATTTTTTTTGAAAGCCTTGACCATCTATCATTCAATGAAAAACCATAATGTTTTGCTATAGAAGCTAAAGTTTGTGCATAATATAAAGAGGATGATTTTGACCAAGGCTCAATAGCTCCATCTGCAATAGTTTTCTTTTCATCCGGTACAACTAATTTTGGATCTACATTTAGTTTAATACCTATACCCTCACACTCTTCACATGCACCATAGGGACTATTAAAAGAAAAAAGTCTTGGTTCTATTTCTTCAATTGTAAAACCACTTTCAGGACAAGCAAATTTTGTTGAAAAGATTAAATTTTCAGTTTTTCTAAACTTTTTTGGAAGTGTTTCATCCTCATATTCTACAAACATTAATCCATTTGCTAAATTAACTGCTGTCTCAACAC
>FUFK010433370.1_pt1 | contig 10644 bp, 10 predicted proteins | sample 1021851 | NCBI WGS metagenome assembly FUFK01 (sample SAMEA51879418, study PRJEB19060) | metagenome
GTTTATAAGATTCTCTGACCAAGAAGATTTAAACACTTACGCACCTACTTCTACTAACACTGCTGGAACTTTTAGATTAGATAGTGGAAGTGAAATTATTGCAGCGGTAAAAGGTAAAGATTACATTTTTATTCTTACAGATACAGCCGCCTATATTATGCAATTTGTAGGGCCGCCTTTTACATTTAGTATAAAACAAGTTGGGACTAACTGTGGTTGTTTGGGTCCGAATGCTGCAGTGTACGTCAACGGAGCTGTATATTGGATAAGTGATGAGGGTGGCTTTTTTGTTTTTGATGGTACTGTAAAAGCTTTACCATGTTTAGTAGAAGATTTTGTTTTTACATCAAATGGAACTAATTTAGGATTAAATTTTTCTGCAGGTAAAATAACATTTGCTTCACATAATAGTTTGTTTAGTGAAATAAATTGGTTTTATCCTAAAGCAGGATCAAATAATATAGATAGAGTAGTTACTTATAATTATGACGAGAATGTATGGACTGTAGGAACTTTAGCTAGAACAACTTATTTTGATCAAGGTGTATTTCCGTTACCTTATGCAACAAGATTTTACACAACAGGAACAGGGACTTTTCCTACTGTACAAGGGATCACGAACCAAGGCGCCAGTAGATTGTATGAACATGAAAGTGGTTTAAACGAAGTTGATGCTAATGGAACTACTACTGCAATTCAAGCATTTATACAATCAGGAGATTTTGAATTAGACGTTGAAGGAAACGGTGAGTATTTTATTAAGATAAGAAGATTTATTCCTGACTTCGGTATTCTATCGGGTCAAGCAAAGGTAACTTTAAATTTAAGAGCTTTTCCGAATGATACACAAGCATCTTCACCTTTAGGTCCGTTTACAGTAACACCAACAACAAAACAAATTCATACACGTGCAAGGTCAAGATTAGCTAGTGTTAAGATTGAAAATGACGCTGTAGATCAAAATTGGAGATTAGGGTTATTTAGATTCGACATTCAGCCTGACGGACGTAGATAATGCAAGTAAAAGATATCTCTATTGAGTATTTCAAAAAGATAATACCTTTTTCAAAAGACTATTTAGAATTTGTAAAAAACCAAAAGCTTAATAATTATGAGGCACAAAACAATAATTATGATTATGACAAACCCAATAAAGAGCTGTTAGATCTTACGCTTAAACAGCTTGATCCTTTTTTCAAAGAAGTAGGTATTTATCTAGGTTATAAGAAATATGGTTTAGTAAAAGCTTGGATACAACATTATGAGAAGGGTCATTTTCACGATCTGCATACTCACGAATCAATTAAAGATTTCTATTCTTTTTCATATATTATTGATTGTACCGAAGATTCTTCTCACTTAAATTTATATAATCCAGGTTATCCTTATTTAAGTTATTATGCAAAAAAAATTAAACCTGAGATAGGATTGTGCACACTGTTTCCTTGTTTTTTACCTCACTCGGTTGACCCAAATAAAGATAATGTTAGACTAATAGTAAGTGGTAATATTAAATGGCAAAAATAACAGCATACATACCAGAACCAAAAGAACAATATGATGTTTCTAATCAAAGACAAATATTAGAATCAGTTGACGTAATAAAACAACAATTAAATTTTTCATATCAAAAAGACTTGAAAGATGAACAAGAAGCGTTTAATTATTTCTTATCATGACAATTCAATATAAAAATCAAGGTTTCAAACAAGCCGATACAAGTAAAACTACGGTGCTGACATGTCCGACTGATGCAACAATAATTATTAAAAGTGTTTACTGTGCAAATAATGATGCCTCATCAGCTATATTAGTTAACATGAATTTAGTAGATTCTTCTGCTTCAAGCACTGAATATGAATTTTTTAGGGATGATGTTCCAGCTAAATCACAAATCAACGCCACCCCTCAAGGTTTAAATTTAGAATCGGGAGATGCCATAACAGTAACAGCAGCTACAGGAAGTAATAAAATTCAGGGCGCTGTAAGTTATGCATTGATTGATAGATCACAAGAAAATGGCTAAGGTAAAATTTCTTAATTTCACACCTAGACCAAAGCCAAGAAAACGTCCAAGGCGTCATACAAAAAGACTTAACAAACATAAAAAAAGATGTTATAAGCGCTACAACCGTCAAGGAAGGTAGTAATGACAAATAAAACTGTTAACATTGGTGGACAAGAAGTTCCTGTAGTCCAAGCCACAGCAACTGAAGAAGTATTAAATAAAAGAACAGGAAAAAAATATGCTAGTAAAGCTGATTTTGATAATGATGTTGCTGATCCCAATAGTGACACTACTAATGATGATTTACAAATCAACCAAAAAATAACAGTTGATTCTTTAGAAGTTTTTGGTAAAACCGAATAATGCAACCATACGGTGGAACTGAAATCCAATTTGATTATTTAAAAAAATTTGTTGAGTATTCTTTATTAGACGCTGTTCAAATAACAACATCTGTTCCTGAAAAAGAACCTTTACATCCTGTAAAACCAAATATTCTTTGGTTAAAAAATTCTTATGATCAACCTAACTTACACAACTGGTTTAAAGATAAAAAAAATCATGACAAGTATGATTGGTATGTATTTAATAGTCATTGGAGTTACGAGAAATATAGGTATTTTTTCAAAATACCAGAAGATAAATGTACTGTAATAAAAAATGGAATAGATTATGATGAACTTGCAATAAAAACTGATTTTACCCCTCAACCAAAAATGAAGATGTGCTACATTTCTACACCATGGAGAGGTTTAGAAGTTGCCTTAGACGCAATGGAAGCGATAAAAGATCCTGATATATCTCTTGATGTATATTCATCTACAATTATTTATGGAAAAACTTTTTTTGAAAATAATGATGAGCCATACAAAGAACTTTATGAAAAAGCAAAAAGCTTATCAAATGTAAACTATATGGGTTACTGCCCTCACGATCAATTATTAGGAAAGTTAAAAGATTATCAAGTAAATTGTTTTCCAAGTATATGGGAAGAAACTTTTTGTATATCTGCTATGGAATCTTTAGCTGCAGGTCAAATGCTAATAACCACTGACCTTGGCGCACTTCCAGAAACATGTGCAGAATTTCCAATATACATACCTTACACATCAAATAAAAAAAATTTAAAGATACAACTAGCAGAAGCTATAATAGAAACAAAAGAAATATTAAAAAAAGATATTTCACAAGGTCTTAAATTTCAACAATCTTATTATAAAAGGTTTTATGATTGGAAAGTAATAGGAAATTTTTGGACTAATTTTTTAAAAGGAGCATTAAGTGTCTACAGAAACAAATAAAAAGAGTTTAATGGTATGCACACCTATTCATTCAGAGGTGTCAATGCATTATATGAAAGCTTGTCTTGATTTACAAAAGGAATGTTTACTTAATAAGATAAAAGTTACGTTTCAATTAATGAAGTCTAGTCTAGTTACACAGGGAAGAAACTTGTGTGTATCAGCTTTCTTACAATCTGATGCTACACACATGCTGTTTATAGATTCAGATATTGATTTTACAACAAGATCTGCTCTTAGACTTTTTAAGTGTGAACATGAGGTTTCTTTAATTCCTTATCCAATGAAAACAATTCATGAAACAAAGTTTAGAAAAGACTTAGAAAAAAGACCTGATGATAACTCAAATACATACGGTTTAATTTACCCTGTTACATTTGGTAATGAAAATAAAATTGAACCAAAAAATGGTTTTGTTGAGGTAATTAAAGGACCAACTGGTATGATGATGATTCAAAGATCTGCTTTTGAAAAATTAATGAAAGAATATAATCAATTAAACATTATTCAACAAACCATGGTCAACGGTGAGATGACAGAAAGACCGTTTTACTTTAATTTTTTNGATTCGTATTACAGCCCAAAAACAAAAACATATACAGGAGAAGACTTTTATTTCTGTAAATTATGGACCTCTATGGGAGGTAAAATACATGCTCTAATAGACGAAGATATAGCGCATGTTGGAGAGTTTAAATACTCAGGAAAGATGTTTAATGAATTCGTAAAAACAGGCTGATATTGATTAAATGCTCTATAACAGTTAAAATAATAAAATTAACATGTTATTATTTTAATTATGGATCCATTTACAATAGCCCTTGCCACTTTTGGCGTACAAAAACTTAGAGGTAAATCAACAAGAACAGCATTAAAAGATGCTGCCCTAATGGGTGGCATAGGACAGTTTGCAGGTATGGCAGGCTTTGGTCCTTTTAGAGCTTTTGGTTCGACATCACTACCTGGTATGACAGGACGATTTGTTGGGGGACCTGCAGCAGGAGCTATGGGACCTGTACCCTCATTTGGAAAACAAGTTCAAATAGCACCAGGAGAATCAATGGGCGGTGTTAAAAGATTAATTGGAGAAAAAGCTATGACAGCTGATCAAATAAAAGCAGCTGGATTAGAAGGAAAAGCTGCTGAAGCAGCAGCTAAAGGTTCAGGATTTATGGGATTAGGTACAGGAGAAAAAATAGGATTAACATTAGCTGCAACTTCATTACTGGAAGATGAAGATGATGTTAAACCACCTTTTACCGATGAAGATTATAAAAAAGCTTATGAAAAAAATAAAAAAGAATTAGAGGGTATAACTGAAGGGTATGATTATGGCACGGATGTCCAGCCTCAATCAAACATTTATGATTATACATCTCAAGATACACCTTACACTTTTAATAAAGGAGGAATTGTAAATGCTTTACCTACTTATAATACAGGTGGCATAAACTATTTACCATCTAAAGCTGATCATGATGAACATGATGTTAACAATTATGTAAGAGCTTCAGGATACGTAGAAGATGGAGCTGGTGCTGGAGATAAAGATGAAGATACTATGCTTGCACAACTTGCTGACGGAGAGTTTGTATCAAGAGCTGATGCAATTCTAGGGGCAGGTATATTAGAAGGAGGAAACCCAAGTGATATGAAAGATATGAGAAAAAAGGGTGCAGCCTTCTTTTATAGTCAACAAGCAAAATTTAAAAGAATTTTTGATTTATTAGATGCTGCCAGAAAAGAAAAGAATTAAAAAGGAAGTCAATGTATTATACATTGATAGTAAAAAGGTAAATGAGTATTGGAATCTAGTTGATTTCATGCTTAGGGAAGGCTTGAAGTTTGATGGCTACCCTATGAACATAGAAGATCTCAAAGCAGGTCTTTTAGACAGATCCTATCAACTATTTATGATGTTTGGATCTGACGATGGTGAAAAGTACAAAGTGTTTGGTGTATTTGTCACTAGAATAATGGAGTTACCAAACTATAAACAATGTGAAGTCATATTGTTAAAAGGAGAAAAAAGAGAATTATGGCAAGACGAAGCAGCGGATGCAATAGAAAATTTAGCGATACAAGAGGATTGTCAAAAAATTGCTGTTCATGCTCGTCCTGGTTGGAAAAATTTTTTAAAGAGTAAACAATGGGAAGTAAAAAGATATTTATATACAAAGGAGTTAAAATAAAATGAGTTTCATCTTCGGAGGCGGGGGTGGCGGAGGAGGAGGCGGCTCCACTTCAGGCACTCAAGTATCGATAGCTAGAGAAGCACCAGAAGTAGAAAGCCGAAAACTAGCCCTATACGATCAAGCAGCTAAACTTGCTACTAACCCTGTAAATATTCCTGCATTTCAAGTTGCAGGTCCTAGTGGATTAGAACAAGCAGGATTTACTCAAGCAGGGACTACAGGCGTAGGTGCCGTTCCAACTGCAGCAGGTATAGGTTCTGTTCTTGGTTCTCTACAAGGCCCGAACATAAGTCAGTTTTTAAATCCTTATCAATCTTATGTAACTGATGAGATAGCAAGACAAGGTCAGATGGCACAAAATCAACTTGCAGCAAACGCAGTTCAAGCAGGAGCTTTTGGTGGAGGCAGAGAAGGTATTCAACAAGCTGAGTTACAAAGAGCTACACAATCGAATATTGGACAATCTTTAGCTGCAGGATTTCAAAATGCTGCACAATTAGCTGCTCAACAACAAGGCATACAACAATCTGCTGGACAGTTATTAGGTGCTTTAGGTGGACAACAACAAGCAATGCAACAAGCAGACATTCAAAGTTTATTGCAAGCAGGAGGTGTCCAAAGACAATTAGGACAACAGGCATTAGATGCATCAAGACAAACTCAATTAGCAAGATCATATGAGCCTTATCAAAGATTAGAATTTTTAAAAGGTATCATGACAAATTTACCTACTACCCAGTCTGCTGTAACAGCAACCACGGCCCCAGGCACTAACCCGTTAGCACAAGCGGCAGGATCAGGGATAGGAGCATATGCTGCTTACAACATGATGGGAAGAGGAAGATAATGAATGATCCAGTTCTAAAAAGAAAACTGTTTGCTAACAGAGCTAGACATTTTAAACAAATACAAACAGGTAATATTCCAGGTCACTTTTTAGGTGGTATAGGAACAGCTTTTAATGTTTTAAGTAGAGTAGGACCTGCAGTTCAAAGAGGTTACAGAGCTTTTAAAGCGGCAAGAGCTGCACCAAAACCTTCTTCTGGATTTATGACAGGTGGTAATCAACCTAATTTAGCCACAAGAATAATGGGAGAACAAAGAGGTCTGAAAACGTCAGGCTTGGGTGGAATAGAATCTAGAGCTATAAAAGCAGGTAGAATACCAAGAGGAGCAGTCACAGGTGCTGAGTTAGCCCTAACTGCACCAATCGCAGCAGGTAGTGTCAACGAAATAGGATCAGGAGTAATGAGAGGTGATTACGGGCAAGTTGCAGGTGGTTTAGGAGGTCTTTTACTTTCAGCACCTTTAATGGGAAGAGCGTTAAGAATGGCTGGAATNGGAAAAAGAACAGGAAAGATTGGTAAAGTAAAAGAAGCAATGAGGGATACAGGTAAAGGTATAAAAAAATTAACACCTAAAGGTTATGGTCCAATGATTGCTGGTGGTACACTTCTTGGTACAGGAGCTGTGTTTGCACAACCTGATACTGCAGGTAAAAATCAAGTTTTGGGAGATCCAATCGATATACAAATTAAACAATACGAAAAAGATAACAATGTAAAATTAACTGATGCTCAGAAACAAGCAGTAAAAGATCGATTAGTAGCTGCACAAACAGATGAAAAACTTACAAGTGCTGATCCTTCAAATTTAATTCCACAGATACAAAAAACACAAAAAGTAACTGCACCATCTGGAGATGCTTCAGCAGAAGAAGTTGAAGAAGAAATTGTAAGAACAAGTAACAAAGAAGAATCAGGTAAAAAATTATCTAAACAAACATTAGAGTTTCAAAAATTTTCAAAAGAATTAGAAGATTTAACAGGCACTAAAGATGATACAAACAATTTAATTTTACTTAAGTTAGCTTCAGGTTTAGTAACCAAAAAAACAGGTGAAAAGGGAGTGAGAGGTTTATTAGATGTTACAGGACAAGCGGTAGGCGAAACAGTTGATACTGCTATAGCTCTTAAAGCAAAAGAAAAAGATAGAAAAAATGATTTAGCTGTTGCCTATTTAAAAGCTAAAAAAGATGGAACAAACCAATTTCAAGTTACTGCAGCAACAAATAGATTTTTAGTACAAGATCCCGAAGCAATTGGTGGTCAAAAAGTAATTGATGTTAAAAATTTTGATAGTGGCCCTTACAAAGGTTATGAAGCTGTAAAAAAAGATAATGGTGACGGCACTTTTACTTGGGTGTTAGCAAATAATTTGGATTTAGAGGGTGCAGTAAATGTTGGTAAAGCTGGAGATAATGCAAGTTTAAGAAAACTTAGAACACAATTATCAGGACAAAATTTAGGTTACGGTATGGCTAAATTTGTAAATGACTTACCTGAAAATCTAATAGGTCCTAGAGGTCTCTTCACATCTGGAGCTGAATCAGTTATCGGTGCTGCTGATGCAATAATTACAGGTGAAGCAGGTTCAAACCCAGACGCTTATATTCAAACATTAGTTACAAGTAATGCGAAAGAAGATGAAAAAACATTAATACAAGAAAATTTAAGAAAAGATTTAGAAGAAGCTAGAGAGTATACTCTGATGGATAGAAAAAGGTTTAATATACTTAGACCAAATGACGAAGAACTAGCAAAAATTACAAAAGCAAAATTAATTGAAGTTAGATTAAAATACTTACTTGCAAACGCAAATAAACAAGAAGACCGTTTAACACAAAGAGATATCGATGCCGCTGGTGAGCTAACTAAAATATTTACACTAGATTCACCAAGAAAAATTAAAGGTAACTATGTTGCAATCATGAATGACTTAAATGAAAAATTTGCTGAAACATTAAACAGTTATCAAAACGCAGGTGGAAGTAATAAGTTTGTTGAAGGTTTAACTAATATGCCTCTAGTTCAAGACTACACATTTAAAAAAGATTCTAAGAAAGCGCAAGATAATATAAATGCAATATTAGAAACTATTAATATAGGAACAAAATAATGGCTTCTGTAAAACAAATACAAGAGGCTTTAGATAACAAAGCCCTCGATGTAAGAACTCTAAACGATGATCAAAAGTTTGCGGTAGACGCATTATTAAAATCAGGTCAACTCAAAGGGTATGGGGGTATCAACGAAGTAGCTGCTGAGCAAAATGCTGCTATGGAAATTCTAGCAGCACAAAAACAAAAAAAATTACAGCCGTTTGAAACTGCTACAGGAATAGGTAGAGCAGATTTGGAATTAGTAGGAGATGTTACAGGTTCTATAATTCCATATATTAAAAATAGAGATATGCTTGTAAAATCTTTAATTGCAAACAATGCTAAAGCAGAATTTGGTGTAGATCAAAGAACTATAATTTCACCTGAAAAAATAAATCAATTTCAAAAACAATTAATGAAATTACCTATGGTAAGAGGTTCAAAACTTTTAAAAGGTTTAGCTTCTACAGCAGGTAAAATGGCAGACTTTGTAAGACAAGGACCAGGTAAAATAAGAATGAAAGGTCCTACACCTTTTNTNTATACAGANGCANTNTCACAATTTGGTGGNTCTGTNGGAGCTGGTGTNGGTTCNTTAACATTTGATGCAGCTAATTTAATGACTGATTTTGCTGCAACAACTTCTGAAGATTTAGCGAACGTAAGTGAAGATGATATTAGAGCTTTACCTGTTGGAGAAAGATCTTTAGTTCACGCAGCAGATGCAATGAAAAATGCTTTGTACTTTAATTTTGGAGCATTTGCATTAGCCCCTATGCTTTCGCTTATGACAAAAGGATATAGATCTGCAATTGGTTTAGAAGGTGATAGAGCTTATGACTTAGCAAAAAAAGCAAGAGAACAATCTATTCCTATAAATACTCAAGCACTCATTGATGAGAATGTAGGTTTTGTAGCTAAAGGTTTAAAAGATGCAGGAAAAACAATTACTATTTTCCCTGCAGTTGGTGGTCCACAAAAAGCTGCAAGAGCAGCTATAGAAAAAGAAACTTACGGTAGAATGATTGATATTTTAGATTCATCAGTTCCATATGCGGATGCTCAAATTCTTAGTTATGGGGCAATCAATCAGGTGAAAAAAAATTTCAGAGAATGGAATAACATTATCGATCAACAATACTTAGGTGTAATGAGAACTGCTGAAAATATTGGTGGAGGAAATATTCCTTTTATTAAAATGGATAATTTACTTAAGGAAGCAAAAGCTATTAAACAGTATTATTCTGAAGTTTCAGATCCTGTTGTAAAAAGAATTGAAGATCCAAAAATTAGACAAGAATTAGATGTAACTATGGACCCATTATTAAAGTATTTAGATGCAATTCAAAACACTTTCGAATACAACGTAAGTGGAGTTACGGGTAAACAATATGTTGATTTTCATAGACAAATGAAAGAAGCAATTTCTCTTACTAATTTCAAAAACCCATTAGGAATTGCAGGAAGATTAGATAGTGCTATGAAAAAGGATTTTAATGCTTTAGCTAATCCAGAAAACATAGATGATTTACTTAAAAATGAAAGAGTAAAAGAAGCTTTTGATCAACAAGTAAAAGATTTTGGTCCTGATGCAGGTAATAAATTTTTACAAGATTTAGTAGGTGATGTTAAAATGCTTGAAGCAGATCTTTTGAAAGCAAATGAAATATTCACAAGAAGTGTTAGAACATTTAAATCAGAGGGTTCAGCATTAAAAGGAACAGCTATATTTAATAAATTTGATTCTAATATTTTTACACAAAAAGGTTTATTGAATATTGCAGGTAGACAAAATTTAGATCCTGATAAATTATGGTCAGATGGATTATTGAATGTTTTTAAGAATGGAAGTGATTCTTCAATCACAAATGTAAGAAAACTTTTGGGAGTAGATAGAGGTGGACAAACAGGTAAAACTGGTCGAGCCATTTTTGATAGATTTAGACAAATTTATTTTTTTGATGCTTTCAATGATGCTTACATGATGAAACCTAAACTAAATGATGTGCCTTTGTTCAATAAATTAGAAACTATAAGAGACAAAGGTTTTATGCATAATAAGTTTTTACATAATGTAAATGAAGAAATACTGTCTGATGAATTAACTAAAAGAGGTTTGAAAGTTGATGAGGTTATGGAAGCTGGTGTTGCTGACATACCTTTCGATCAATTAAGATTAAAAACAGATGAAGTAGCACA
>FUFK010048137.1_pt1 | contig 10643 bp, 7 predicted proteins | sample 1021851 | NCBI WGS metagenome assembly FUFK01 (sample SAMEA51879418, study PRJEB19060) | metagenome
AAGTTTAAACAAGGCACCACCAGTACCTTTTGGCTTACCTTCATTAATGCATTTAATTTTTGCCCATGATTTATAGCCTCTTCGATAAGATTAATCCTTTCATCATTTTTAGTAATATCACATTTTACTGCGTGACAACTATTTCCTAGTTTTTTCGACACATTTTCTAATTTATCTTTATTTCTACCACAAATAGTTACTTTAGCTCCATGTTTTACAAAATAGCTTGCTGTTCCTTCTCCAATACCTGAACCACCTCCAGTGATTAATATTGACATGTCGCTTATGTTTTTCATTAATAATCCTTTTCTCTGTCAGTTATCCAATTTTTAGCTCGTATGATTATTTCTGAATGTTTTGGATGATTAAAAGATTCCGCATCATGACCTAAAGCGTCAAAAAATACTTTTCCATTTGAAACATTTCTTGCCCAAACTACCGGATTCCATTCTTCTTGTGTTGCAGATCTAGCATAAAAAAGTGGGACTATATCATTTTCAAGTTTCAGTTTTGAGTACACTTCATCATTAATTTCAAAATTACCTAAATCGTCGTTTATATAGTGTGAATTTGAACCAGATTCTACAAAAACTTTTCCGTAAGGTGGGTGATATGATTGTCCCCAAACCCATTCTGCGCCAAGAATCTTTCCCCATTCAGACCATAGATCAAAACATATTACTGCAGTATGAAGGGCTAAAATTCCACCACCATTTTCAAGAAATTTCCAAATTGATTTTTGTCCAAATTTAGAAAGTGTAATAGCCCACTGATTTTTATATGGTTCATATTTTTCACCATTTTGCATGCTCCATCGCAAAGTATTAAAGGTGAGCATATCATATTTACCTGAATCTAATTGGTTTAACCCATCTTCAATATTCTCAAATATTTCTGAATCTATACCTTCTTTTAAGAATAACTTGTAAATAGCCTCTGAAGACTTTTCGAAAGGATGAAAAATACCACCAGTAAGAATAAGATTTTTCATTGATTATTCTCGAGGAAGATGCATTAAAACACTGTGAATCACTCCACCATCAACTACTATTTCGTTTGCATTTATGTAAGATGCTTCTTCTGATGCTAGAAACAAAACAGTATTTGCAATATCTTCGGCTGAACCAAGTCTTTGCAATGGTACAGCTTTTCCACGCGAATTTCGAATATTTGGATTTTTATATATTGGTTTTGACATTCCTGCATCTGTAAAGCCTGGTGCAATTGCATTAACACGAATTCCATATTCACCCCACTCTAGGGCCATGAGTTTTGTCAATGAGTAAAGTCCTAATTTAGAAGCTGAATAAGCTCCTACNCCAGGCCCNGGATTCGAGGAATTAATAGAGGTTATATTTATAATAGATCCTTTCTTATCCTCTTTAACCATCCGTTTAGCACCCTCCGTGGCAACAATAAAACTTCCAATAAGGTTTGTTTGAACTACATCTTGAAAATCTGATAACTTTTGATCAAAAAGTTTNCCAAATCTNGCGATACCTGCATTATTCACAATAAGGTCAGGTGTATTATCAATTTTTTCATACAATGAAATTATTGATTCTTCATCTCTTACATCTGCAGCGTATGGTTTTGTGTTATTAAGCTTATCACTAGTTTTTTCTGAATCGGTAAGATTTAAATCTACTGCTGCAACAGAAAAATTGTTTTCAGAAAGACTTTTACATATTGAAAATCCTAAACCTCCACCTGCACCCGTGACAATTGCTTGTTTCATTTAACTCCTGAATGTTATTGAATAACTTCCCCAATTGGGACGTTGTGTGTTTAAATCTCGTACCGGAGGATTGTCCTTTGAAGGTTCTGCATCTCGGTCAAGTAAACCTTTAATAAAATGAGTAATTAGTCCGTAATTATGAACAGATGGGTCTGAATCTTGGTCAGGAATTTCCCCTCCATCTAAAGTCCTTCCAAGACAGGCATGAACCCCAACTCCAAAAGACAAACCCCATGGAGGAAACTTTTCCANAATTTTTCTATGTGGNTTGAATTGTTCTGCATCTTCACCGAAGATTGATTTGTCTCTATTTGATCCTAATAAATCTATAACTACATTATCACCTTCATTTACAGTCTTTAAGTTAGAAAGATGAACTGGACATTTTGCTTTGCGCCAAGCCACAGGACTAGCTGGATGAAGCCTTAAGGTTTCAAAAACACATTTCTGTAAAAAGAACATGTCATTTGATAATTTAAATTTATCCTCAGGATGTTTTTCTTTCCATTCAATAATTTCATGAAATGCATGTACAGAAGCATTAGCAGTACTATGAGATCCTGCTTGTAAATAAAAAGCTACTTCCCTCTTAATTACGTCATTTGAAAGTTTCAATTTATCTTGATTAATAAGAAGTATCATTAAAATATCTTTAGGAAGTTCGTCCTCGTTGATTTCTCCTTTTTTAAAAAGGTTTAATAAATTCTTTCTTCTTTCAAAAGAACTTATATAAAAGTCTTTATCAAATTCTTTAAAGGATTGGAAAACCTTTTTTTTTATTATTTCTTTGTTTTTAAGTGAATGNACAAGTGTGGCACCTTCACTAAAAATCTTTACAAGTCTAAGGAGATTTTCTGTTTCGTTCTTACTTTTTAAAGGTCGATCTATACCAGCAATATCAGCAGTAACATTCATTGTTACAATATGTCCAAGTTCAACAAGATTAGCATTTCCTTTAAATGCTGCCTCATCTAAAATTGGGTTAAGAATATTTGGAAAATCGTATTTCTCATATTTTTTTGAAATCTCTTTCCGAAAAACATGGAATTCAGTTTTTCTTCTTTTGACATGTTCATTTCCATCCGTTGTAAGAATGACATCTTGCATAATAATAGCACTTTCGTCATAAAGTGATTGAGCAAGATCTCGATTAGTTAAGGTTTGGAAAGCATCCCTGTAACCTATTACTTTTGTGGATTCCATCAGTCAATTTTTAAAAAGAATAGGATAAGATGACCAATTATTCCGGATTGTACTAGTATCTACAATTCCTGGATTGTCAGGATCTGGAGATGCTCCAAATTCAATAAGTTTTTTGGCGGTCAAGGTTATAATTCCATACTGATGTGTTTCGGAATCAGAATTTTCTTTTGGGAGTGCTCCTGCTGCTAAATTGAGACCTATGCAAGCATGCATACCTTTACCAAANGATAGCCCGTAAGGTGGTACTCCTTTAGGTAAATCACGATTAGGATTGTGAGATTCTGCATCATTTCCAAATATTGACTCATCCCTGTTGGCTGACATTAAATCCACTGTAATTGTGTCTTTCTCATTCATCTCCTCACCATTGTCTAAATGAAANGGACATGTAGGACGTCGCATTGCTGTAGGACTTGAAGGATGAAGACGCATACTTTCATGAATGCATTTTTGCAAGAATAAAGGGTTATCCGTAACTTCTTCTCTAGGATTACTCTTGAAACGCTCAAAAAGTTCGTGCATTGAATGTGTAAGCGTATGAATTGAAGTAAAAGCACCAGCTAAAAGAAAAAAAGCAGTTTCTTTCATTAAGAATTCATCTTCTAATTTGAGATTATCCTGATTTTTTAAGAGTTCAGTTAGAATATCTTTAGGTAAATCATCTTCGGCTGTTAAACCATCATCAATATTTTTAATTATTTTTAACCTTCTTTTTTTTGAAGGTTTATAAAAATCACGATCAAATTCATCCAACGCATCTTCAATTTCCTTTACTATTTCTTTTTTATCACCTTTAGCTTGACCTAATGTTGCTGCTTTACCAAAAGTCCGTAGCAAGTTTAACAAACGACCTGTTTCTTCAGCTGTTTTTTTTGGTCTATCAACACCTGAAAAATCTGCAGTTAAATTAAGTAATATCCGATATGCAAGATCGACTAAATCTGCTTTACCTTCCTTGAGGTAAGGATAAATAGTTTCCTGAAGCGTCTTACTAAAAACTTCTTTTTCATACCATCGAAAAAAATTTGGTTGAAGAATTTTTGATTCAACACTTCTTCTAGACTTATGTTCATTTCCATGAAGATTAACTAAAACCTTTTCCATTAATACTTCACCAGCATCATATAGTGCTTGGCGCAAATCTTTTTGTCGCAATATTTTACCTGCTGACGAATATTCTTTTATTGTAATTGCCATTATTTTTTTCTAAATAAAATTTATTAAAATTCAATATGATTGATCATTTAAAATCTTCCAGACTTTTTCAGAAGTAATAGGCATATCAATATGTTTAACACCCTTAAAACTTAAAGCATCAATTACTGCATTGACTACTGCTGGTGGACTTCCGACAGATCCAGATTCCCCAATTCCCTTCGCACCTAAAGAATTATTGGGAGTTGGTGTGCAAATTCTATCCATAAAATATTCAGGGATTTCTTCTGCGATAGGAATATGATAGTCATAAAATGATTGAGATANTGGTGTTCCATCATCGGTGTATGAAAAATTTTCGTAAAGGGCCTGACTTATTCCCTGCAAGACACCTCCATGTACTTGTCCTTCCGCTAACATTGGATTTATAACAATACCACAATCATCAACTGCAAAAAATTTATCTACTTTTGTATTGCCTGTAAGTTTATCTATAAAGACAACACATCCATAAGCTCCAGAAGGATAACTAAAACCTGGTGATTCCTGATAACATCTTGATTCAAGTGAGCCTATTTTAAAATTTTCAGGAATGTTTAATGGTTGAAATGAACTCTGAGCAACATCTGTCCAATCCAATTTTGCACCCGGAACTCCCTTAACTTGAAACCCTCCATCAGCATTAATTACATCATTTGGATGACATTCAAGCAAATGAGAAGCAATTAATTTTGCTTTTTCATTAACTTGAACACAAACATTTTTTACTGCCTCTCCTCCAGTAGGTACCGCTCTTGATCCAAATGTGCCCATACCTTGCTGAACGGTCTCAGTGTCCCCATGTCGAACCAAAATCTTATTAATGTCCATGCCGAGATAATCCGCAGCGATCTGTGAAAATACAGTGACATGTCCCTGTCCATGAGGAGACGTACCTACATTTAAAATCACTGAGCCATCAGGTTGAATTCTTATGTGAGCGGATTCCCAACTCGCCAAATGACCAAAGCTTTCTAGCGATCCATTTGGTCCAAAACCAGCTATTTCAAGCCAGGTAGAAAATCCAATACCCATAATTTTTAAGTTATTTTCATCTCTATTAAATTCTCCCTGAATCTCAAGCATTTTCTTATAGTTCATTAACTCAAGAAGTTTTTCTAAACTTGCTTTAAAATCACCAGAGTCATAAATAACGGCTTCATGAGTTTTTTGTTGAAAGGGAAAATCTTTTTTTTGAATAAAATTTTTGAATCTAACTTCCGCTGCATCAATACCAGTTATATCTGCAATTACATCCATGACACGTTCAATTGCAAAACTTGCCTCTGGCCTTCCTGCGCCTCTATAAGCTGCAACAGGTGTAGTATTTGTTACTACATTACGATAGGCTACTGAGACATGTGGTATTTTATAACAACCTGCTGCCATCCAAGAAGTAAGAGTTGACAATCCAATCCCAGTTGGGTCTGGCCATGCTCCTAGATTTTGTGTGATATTAAATCTAAGAGCATGGAGTTTACCTTTTTTATCAAATGAAAAATCAATTTCATGTAATTGATCTCTACCATGCGACATAGTGAGCATGGAGTCACTTCGATTTGATATAAATTTTACTGGTTTACCTATCCACTTAGAAATTAAGGGAGTTAAAAATAATTCTGGATACCAAACGATCTTGGATCCAAAACCACCACCGACTTCTGGTGCAATTATCCTTAGAAGGTTCTGCTGAATATTTAACCATTTTGATAATGTATTTCTTAAATGATGAGGAGCCTGAGTGCTCGCATATAACAATAGTTTTTCGTCATTCCAATCTGCTAAACATGACATGGGTTCGATAGGACATGGAGCACAACGATTATTGTAAATTTTTAATTTATGCCTAAAATGAGGTTTGTTAAGCTCTCTCTCAAGATCATCTAACATGGGGACATGATGCGTAACGTTAGAATCTAAACTAGACAAAATAGCGTCTGCATCTTGTTCTAAAGCATCATCGATAGATGTCATTATTTTTAGTGGTTCATAGTTAATTTCAACTAATGATAAAGCATCTTCTGCTATTGCCTGAGTCTTGGCTACTATGCAAGCTATAGGTTCGCCGACATAAACAACTTTATTTCGAGCTAATACCGGACGCTGCATATCATCAGGCCCTGGCAGGTCAGGATANTCATTAAAATCATGAATTGTGAAGATCCCAATAACTCCATCTAGCTTATTGGCTTTTGATATATCAATTGATTTTAGATTGGCATGTGGATGTTCACTAAGAACGAATTTAGCAAAAGTAACATCGTTTAAATTGAAGTCATCTGTGAATAATCCCCTACCTTTTATGAGTATCGGATCTTCTTTTCTAATTATACTTTTACCAATTAGTGACATAAAATATTATTCATTTTTAATATGATTACCTTGTTTATCATCGGGATCATACCACCATTCAGTTACGTTTTGAGTACTATAAGATTTTCTTAATCCGAAAGGTATCCTCAATCCAAGAAAAAATTTGGTCCCATTTTCTTCTTTTCTCCACCAACGCCTCTCACCGCCATATACTTTCTTCCTAAAGGTACTAAAACCAACCGCCATGATTAATGCAAGCCCGTAAAAAAAATCATCAACCCATAATGCTGTAATTCCTGCTAATTGGAGACCTTTTACACCTGATTCTAGCACTAAAACTGCTAAAAATGTTCCAACAACATTGAAACGCCCTATGAATTGAGTACTTCCAAAAAATACTGCGGCAAAAGCAGGTAGAAGATATGGTCCTCCAACTGTTGGACTTCCACTACTTATTTTTGAAGTAATAAGAATTCCACCTATAGAAGCAATTGTTGACGATAAAATTAATGAAAATGTAATATAAAAATTAGTTGATACACCTGCCAAACGTGCGGATTCTCGATTTCCACCTGTTGCGAAAAGATATCGTCCACCAGGTGTAGATTCTAGAAACCATAATAAAAGCATGCCAAAAATTAATGCGTAAAAAATAGTAGCTTCTATGCCATAAAAGTTATAGCGAGCAATACTTTTAAAAGTTTTATCGAAACCAAAAATCATTCTTCCATTTGATATTGCTGTTGCAAGTGCGAATAAAACTGAGGACATACCAAGAGTTGTAATGAATGAATCTATTTTGATTTTAATTATCAAAAAGGCATTAATAATGCCAATTATGCTTCCAACAATAATTGTGATAATACAAGAAACTACTATATTCATCTCTGCATTAATAATCATCCAAGATACTAGCATAGAACTCAGGGAAATAACTGCACCAATAGACAAATCAAATACTCCTGCGGCAAGCGGTATAATCAATCCAAGTGAAACAATAATCAGAACAGCTTCTTGATTTAAAATAGTTTTATGTGTGAGTGATGTTAACCAAGTTTCCGGCACCCACAAAGAAAATATCGAAAAGATGATTACATAAAGATATAAGACACTAATATTTCTTGGATGTAATTTTTTCCATCTTAATGAATATCTTTTAGTTTCAAATCTACTATCTGAAATTTCTTTAGGTTTAGTCTTAATTTTTCTGTATCTCCAAATCCAATCTAAAAATTCTATTTTTCTTCTTATGAATGGTAATTTGTCTGTAAGTTCATCTTTAAAAATTTTTTGATCCTCTTTTTGAGGGAGCAGTTTGGGAGTCCTCATCTTATTAATTCTGTAGTAACATCATGTTGATGTATTCTCATGCCTCTTCGATTATTTGAAGTTCCTATGGATTCTGATTCTATTTTTTCTAATGTAAGCTGTTTACCAGAAAAGTCTGCGACTTTAATACCTGCTTTAAGAACAATAACTCTATTACATAATCTACATAATTCAGAAGGATCAGAGCTGCATATAATTATCGAAGTTCCATTTTTAGTGGCTTTTAAAATAAGATCATAAAGTATATTTTTTGATTCCATATCAACTCCTTGACTAGGATCATCAAGGATTAAAACCTTAGGTTTCATTCTTAGCCATCGAGCTATCACTGCTTTTTGTTGATTGCCTCCACTAAATTTGTGCATTCTTTGAAATAAGTCAGGAGGCTTGAGATTAACTAAATTACTCCAATATTTAACATCCTGTATTTCCTTTTTACGATCAATATGACCAAAAATATTTGTATTTTTCTTAATAAATGGAAGTGTAATATGTTCAAATAATCGATGACGTTCTATTAAACCTAATGTTTTCCTATCACTTGGCAAATATCCAATTCCTTTAATAATTGAATCTTTGGGGTCAGCAAAAACGATTTCTTTTTCAATTAGTACTTTTCCACTGAAACGAGGGTTAGCACCAAATATAACTGAGCCTAATTCATCCCTTCCAGAACCGATTAATCCTGCTACACCAAGTATCTCATTTTCATACAATTTAAAATCGACGCCTTTAAGCTTATGGCTATATATTGAATCACATTCTAAAATTACTTTTTTACCAGGTTTATTTTTTAAAATTTTTTTTGAAAAGGTATCTTTCTTTGTTAAAATTTTTACGATATTAGGTTTATTTATTTCTGAAATTTCATTGCTATATATTTTTTTCCCATCGTTCAAAATAGTAACATAATTTGCAATTTCAAATATTTCATCAAGTCTATGAGAAACATAGAGTATCCCCGCACCTTTGTTTTGTATCATCCTTATTGTTTTAAACAAGGAAGATATCTCATCAAATTGTAAAGATGCAGTTGGCTCATCAAGGATGAGCAAACCTCTTGAGTAATCCTCCCAACCTTGTAGAGCTCTTGCGATTGAAATATAAGTTTGTTCTGCTCGAGAAAGTAATCCTACTGGCTTTCTCACATCAGGAACAATGCCAAGATCTTCTAAGAGATCTTGTGCTCTAACCCCTTCTTTATTCCAATTTATAGTACCTAGAAAATTGGTGTGGTACCCCCTGCCAAGAGCTAGATTTTCAATAGTATTTAAATTTTGTACTAACCCTAAATCTTGATGAACAATCCTAATAAATTTTTTATTAGTATTACGATCATACCAAAGATCAGTTTTTTGNTGATTCAGGAAGGCTTTATATCCAAAGTCTGGTTTTTCAAAACCAGATAAAAGCTTAATTAGTGTGGATTTTCCAGAGCCATTTTGACCTAATAATGCATGTACAATTCCCTCATTTACACTCAAATCAACACTATCAAGTGCAATCTGACCCGGAAAAGTTTTTGAAAGGTTATGGAGTCTAAGTATTGAAGATTCCATTGAAATTGATGTGTGGGGTTCAACCCACACATTTATTCACTTNATNCCCCAAAGAATTTTAAATTTGTTCTGAAAATTATCTACTCCTGGCCAAAGTTTATTAGGATCATTTAAACTATTTTTTTCAAGAATCTGCAGTGGTAATCCTGCTGCCAAAACATCTGGTCGTCCTTGAATCTTTACAAACTGATTTGATACTGGATTTCCTATGTCCTGTCCAGATATGAGACGAGCTCCAACATCTATTGCTCTCCATCCAAGATATTCAGACGCCAACCCTACTTCTGCAACTTGAACTGCACCATTCGCAATAAAGTTAAAATTTAACGGTCCTCCAGCCTGAGAAATCGAGGATACACGCGAAGCAAGATCTACGGCTTCTAACGCTTCAGGAACACCAAAAAGCATCCCACCAAATGCAAAAGGAATCCAATTAGCATTTGGGTTTACTTGAAGTTCACTTATTACAACCTGTGGAACTTTACCGTTTATAAGATCCATAATATCTATTGGAACGATTTTTAGATTACAGGTTGGACAAGCACGCTTATATTCCTTTTCAAATCCTTCACTAACTAACTGTAGAACAGGAAATAGAGGTAGGCCAAAGAAAATGGTATCTGCTTTTCCATTGCTTTCAGAAACAATGTAGTCAGCCATTAAAACACCATAAAAATAATAATCATCACCAGATAATAGGTTCGCATCTAAACCTTTACCAGGCCTATAGGGTTCAGGCAGAGACCAAACTACAACTGGTACGTTTCGATTCTCCAAAATTGCAAGTTGATCCTCAAAAAACTCTCTCGGGTTACCTGAAGCAAGGACTAAATCAGGATTAGAATCAACTACAGCTTGCCATGCTTGCTGAACAGTATCGGGAGTGTCCTTGTGCGTTATAATGTTTAGTTTCCATCCCAAAGCTTTTGTTGCTCCTTCGATTCCTTGTTTGATTTCTTCACAGACTGGAACACCACATTGGATGTAGTATACTGAGATATTTTTTGGGATAGTTTTTATTGGTTCAGATATGATTAAATCTGGCACAGATTTTCTAAAATAGTTTACCCGATCTTCAGCAAGTTGATCTGCATATGTACTTATTGCAGAAAAATTTAGAACTATTAAAGATAAAATTAAATTTTTTATTTTCATAATATTTCCATTTATTTTAGATTAATTACAATTTTTTAGAAGGCAATAATTTTATTTAAAAGATTAATCAAAACCAGTTTTATTGAAGTCTCTAAAGAGAATTGTTTGATACCACGGATAAATTTTTATTTCAAGAATTTTAGTTAAAAATT
>FUFK010045609.1_pt1 | contig 10641 bp, 19 predicted proteins | sample 1021851 | NCBI WGS metagenome assembly FUFK01 (sample SAMEA51879418, study PRJEB19060) | metagenome
TTATTATCCATGATTCATTCCTGGAGGTACATCAGGGTTGAGTGTATGTATTAGTCCAGGTATCTCTTCGTCCGGATCAAAGTATTCAAAGTCAAAGTCTACAACAAATGTTCTACGTGGTGCNTTNGCAGGATAAACTCCGTGCCANACNCTNCCGTCNANGATAACAGTTCTACCTGGGTAAGGTCCAAACTGTGTCATNAGTTGTGTGCCATCTGGNTTAGGCATTAGNGTATATAACATACCATTGTCAGCAGACTGTTCNTTAGTTCCTGTNGTAGGTTGTGAGTCCATNGCCATTACCATACTAATACATAATGGTCCGTGATTGTGTATTGCNTGNTANCCACCATCATTATAATCNACACACCAACACTTNCTAACCTTNATACTTTTNANAGGTACCATGTTNCGTCTAATCTGTTTCATTACCCAGTTCANNAACTTNTCCCAATTGATNTTATCAAACTTGTTTTGATCAATAGGTGGAAAGTTAGATCCTGGATTTGCTTTGTTNACATCAAACTCTGTTTCATTTAATGTTTTAGAACTAGGAAAGCCTAATTGTTCTGGCGTGTCTGGATTCATCTTATCAGAACGTACTACACTACCTCCCCATTCAGGTAAGTTTGCAGGAGTAACATCATATTGATATCCCCTAAATGTAGTTTTAATTTTACTTTCGTCCTCGCCTCTGTATTCTTCGTTTTCAAATAGTGTAAGAAATTCTTCATAGAACGGACACTTAACATCTATAATCCATTGATTACTTGCACTATGAAATTCGGTACTCATGTTAGGATTCTGTCTTTCAAAGTACGGTGTCTTGTGTTCAGACTTTTCTATTGCCATTACTCTTCCCTTTCCCAGCCACCTGGATTTTCCCAACTTGAATAGTAAGGATCATTAAAGTTAGGATCATCAACTCCCTCTACTGCATTAACTTCAGGTACATAATGTTTTAACATATTCTCTACGCCTAACTTTAATGTAACTGTGCTACTTGCACAACCTGAACAAGCACCACTCATTAACATTGTAGCAACGCCTGTCTCCATATCGAACTCTTGTAGTTTAACAACACCACCATGCATCTCTACACTAGGTTGAATGTTTCTTTCAACTATATGATTAATCTCTTCTACAATTTGTTCTTTTGTTCTATCACTCATAGTACTATATTATTCCTATCTCTACCATCACAGTTAATAGTAAAGGTTATTCTATCACCATTGCTTTTACTTGCTTGGGTCTTGTGTGTCATCCAACCAGGGAACAGTAATACGTCATTAGTATTTACACTTACTTCTCTCCAGTAATCGTGTATTGTTCCTTCTGGTATTCTTGAGTAGTGTGACCATTGTGATCTTAATAACTGTTCAAACATTATGTTTCCGCTATCTTCAGGAACTTGTACATAGGCAGACACTACTACATTAGTTGAACCATGTTCATGAGGTAAAGTATGAGCATTTATATTGTGTATATTGGTCCAACTACCTGTAGCAACAATGTCTGTGTACTGAACGTCCCATTCACGTAAACAGATGTCTATTTTTGGCCGTAGCCAAAACATAAAATCTCTATTGCACTCCCATTCGTGCGGAGGATTAGGATGACCGGCAGTTGACTTTCCGCCATCTGCTTCTGTTTGATGTAGTTCTGCTTCTTTGGATTGATAATCTAAAAATGCTTGTACGTCGAATCCAGGTTCGTAATTATATTTCCATACCAGGTTTGGTAAAACTTTTACTTCGCTCATTCATATACCTCTTCTACAAAGTATATAACAAAATTAGTTAGATGTCAATTAAAGATTGGCGGTGGTTGCTCGTTTTGCCATTTGGTCAACTTGATCTGGAGCATCAGATTGGACAGGAGCATCACTGTCAGCTTCTTGTTTGGTGCCTAGTGTAANACCTTNNTCNNCAAAGTTCTTAACTAGATTTTGTAATTCAGGGTTGGCATCATACACCTGTTTGAATCCATCGTAATCAAACTGTTGCATATCCATATTGTTCATTAATTGATTGAGTGCTTCAAAAGAAAGATAGGCAGGCTGACCTTGTGAATCAGCACTACCTATTGTGTTTCTAAAAATATTTACGAGTGCTTCTTTGGAATTNGTAGCNTCAGTTACTTTNNTGGCTGAGCTACTTCCTTTTTTTTTGAGTCAGTTANNANCTGACCTAATCTTCTNCTNCNTNNTANGGATTCTCGTTTTTCNCTNTCNGCTNNTTCNTCACCNCCTGTTGCNGGTTCACTTGCNCCAAANTCATCTGCTACTGGTTCTTCAGCACCTGCGTCCGCATCAACTGTTGGTTCCATTTCAGCTTCAGGATCTTCTGCTGGAGCTTCTGGATCCGCACCCATTGTTGCTGGAGCGCCTTCGCCTGTTATAATGGCTACGCCACCTGTTAGTGCTTCTCTTGTAGTTTCAAAAACTGTGTATAGATTTTCTAATGCTGGTTTTACAGTATTAATGAATTCATTCGCTCTTTTCAGATACCAAGTTCGTCTCTGATCTTATCGCCTAATTCTAGCATTGATTCAGTTTGCATTTCTGCTGTATCTTCCATCCAGCCTGTAACTCTGTCAACCATGTCCTTTGCGGCCATTGTTAATGTTGCTGTTTCTTCTGCACCTTCAATAAGTCTATCAATAGCTTCATTCATTTCTTTTTTACAATCATCGATCATAGCTTTTAATTTACCTTGATCGCAATCTGGGTGCATCTTACAAATTTCTTCTTTTGACTTACCATCTTTACACATTTTCATAATGTGTGCTTTTGATGGCATCTTACCTTCGCCTTCTTTAATATCTTTGGCGTCGTCATCTTTACCTTGTTTCTTAAGTATTGCTTTCTTTAAGCCTGCTGGTAATTTCTCTTGGCCTTTAGTTAAATCTTCATCTGCGACAGCTTCGTCTTTTTTAGCTTCTTTGTCTTTTGCCGCTTTCTTCATAGGCTCTTTTTTGTTGCCATCACCATCTATATCAATATAGTCTGGCTTTGCTTTAGCTCTTTCATGCATTTCTTGATTGATAACGTCTAGGAACATTCTACCTTTTTGGTATGCATCACTTGTATGAACTGTATCGAAGCTTTCGTTAGTTTCAACTTGACTTAATTGTGTACGTAATCTGTTACGTGCATCTTCAAGTTGCTCATTAGTAAAGTCTTGTAAACGTAATTTCGTTCCAAAAGTTTTTGCTAGTGACTCATTTAAGTCTTTAGCTGATACAATTTTAAGTTCGTTTATTTTCATAGCTCTCGTTCCTAACTGTTATACTTATTTATCATTAGTCGTCAAAGATATACTCGTCTAACTGGCAGATATAGTTCCAAGTATTGTCTTTTGCCAGTTCAAACCGCATTTCCGCGGCGTCTCTACGCATTTCATCGTCAGTTTGCTCTATAGTATGCTTGTGAAATAAGCTGTCCATATAGTGTTTTCCTAGGTGTTGATCCAATCTAAGCACTTCTTTTGCCAATTCAGCATTGTTTTTAGCTCTTGCCTTAGAATATGCTATTGCACCACGTTTGCTAAATGTATGGGCTACCCTTTTATGTGTTGATACATCAAATAGTAAAAATCCACCTTCTTTTTTGGACTCTCTGAATATAGTGTTCTTGATACGTACTGACTTACCTTTGCCCTTCACATAGGGGATATGGACTTTCTTGAGTCCACTCTCCATAATCTCATCTAAATCTGCTTGAAGTTTATTCGGATCCATTAGCAACTACCACTGTCATTCCGTTTCTATCTACTTTAGTTATAAGAGCTTTTCTTATAAGTGCTTCGATAACGAATTGTTCTCTTTCAGGAAAAGCATTCATAGGAACAGGATGTTTTACTTTTGCAAGTACTTCCTTTTCCTCGTTACTTGTATGAATACTGAACTCGCCTAATAAATCATTAATCTTCATTATACTACCTTACCAGCCATTGGGTTAGTACCACCCGTTGCCTGATCTGCTTTCTGTTTAACTACTTGATCTAACTCTTTTTTGTTGTATATAAATGCTTGAGGTTCGCCTTTCTTAGCTAATGGATTTTTTAATGTAACCATATCACCTTTAACATCTTCAATATCGAATTCAGTCTCTTTTCCCGCTTGAGTGGGTATTGCTAATTTACTTCCTTTTTTAAGGATAGCTTGTGAAACTTTGTCTTGTGCTTGTTGGACAGCTTGAACTGCCTTGGTACCTATGCCTTTGGCTTTGTTGGCACCAACCTTTCCTAGTTGAGCTCCCATCTTTACTCCAGCCTTAGCCGCGGCTGTACCTAACTTCGCTCCTACACGACCAACGGCCGCTAATGCAGGAACTACTTCAACAATCTCTTGTTCTTGTACAGGTTTTGTAAAGTCCTTTGCTCTCATTATTTCCTTCTTCCAGTTTTGAATTTCTTTCTACGTGCTGGAGCCTTTCTATAACGTTTTTGTGTCTGTGGCTTGTTCGCAGTAGTAAGTCTTTTTGTAAGTCCACCAGCTCTTTTAATACGGCCGGTCTTAACTTTCATAACACTTCCTCTACGTGCCTTAGCTCTCTTAATATTTATAGCACTTCCAACTTTCTTCTGTGCGTTACAGGTTGCCGGCTGAGCTACAATACGTCCTTTACGTGATCCAGATGTGCATCTATACTTACGAACAAGTTTGCCCTTGTTCCTACCCCAGATTTGAATAACACCCTCTTTGATTGATTCTGTCATTATCTCTTTGATAAGCATTATCTACTCGCTCTGTTTAACGCCTGTACTCTACGTGAAGCTGGATTTGTACGTTTTGTACGTCTTGCCTTCCTCATCATACGAGCACCTATTCTAGCTCTAGTGCGTTTTAATGTTAGTCGTGCTTTCATATTAGGTGCCGCAAAGCATTGTGACATTTGTTTTACAATACGTCCTTTGCGTCTTCCAACAGTACAACGGTACTTACGCACGACCTTTTTACCAGATCGAGCCCAGATTTGTTTCTCATCTATTGGTTCGTATATCTCACGTACTAGCATACGTGTATTTATGTTTAANTTAGGGGAAGTTTTATATTAAGAAAGGTTAAGGAGTATTACGACTATGGTTGAAAGCAGTCCAGCTACGATTGTACCAGTAGCACCTACGATAACTTTTACCATCGACTTATTACCATTTGTAATATCGGCGTGGATATGTTCTACTTTTGTCTCTATTTTAGACAGACGTAGCTCTAAGTTATTATATCTTTGTTCACACAAATCAACGTGTGCTTCTAAGTTTTCTCGTTCTAAAGTTGTGGCTCTTGCCATCTTAATATCTCTCCGTTCCTTAATTTATCGTGGAAGGGGCCTATATTCTAATCGCCTNTAATATAAGATGTAATGTTTGCCTATGCATTAATATTTATTTAATGCCTACGTTTCATTATCTACTAATTTAAAAATTATGTTGCGAGTAGCATCATTCTTAGTACGAAACGCATTATTATTTATCGTTATAGTTTCAGTCAAACCAGCAATAACTGGTACTAAATCAAAGTCATCTTTGAGGAAATCAACGTTTAATGCGTCCTCTTGTTCAATGCTGAACTTGAAATACCATAGCCTCTGTTTGCCTGAATATTCAGAACCAAACTCACCATTTGTAATATCAACATCTTCAACACACTTAGGTTTAGCGTCGAAGTAAGGGTTTGCTCTAAGGCCAATAACTTGTAGAAACGTATTCCAATTTGCCTGTTGGTTGATAGCTGTTCTATCTTCGCTTCTAAATTTAGTCTGTCCTGTTTGAGTAATATCTATTAAAGTTGCAATCTCAAAGTTCATACTCATACTTATAGTCATAAAAAAAGGGCGGAACAATAAATGAACCGCCCTTTAATATTGTTTTTAGCTACTGCTAATTAACTTTGGATTACGCCGCTGTTAATGTAGTTGCCGCAACAACAGTTGTACCAGTGAAGTCGATATCATTTGGTCCAACAGCTGATCCTAAACCTCTTAATACTGCTTGTAAAGAAGCCGCATCGTGTTGAGATCCATCAACTAAAAGTGTTGCAACACCTGTGTTTGCATCTGCAAAAGATGATCCAATTGCATTTGTAGCCATCATGATTGCCTCAACAGCTTCGTTAGCCGCATCGTCTTCTGCTCTGATGTCTACAGCAGAGTTTGATCCGTTTTTAACTGTTACGAGGTAAGCGCCGATGTTAGCACTTGATCTGTATGATCCAACAACGTAGTTGCCGAATCCGTTTACTCTTGATATTCCAGCCATTTTATTTCTCCTATTTTCTAATGACCAACACACGTTTCTCTTGTGTGATGTTAATAGTATTTATAAGATTTTGGAAAATTTGTATGTTATCGGCGTTTTTTGGCTCGTTTTTGTAAAGATCTTAACATTTGTACGTATCCTGGGCCTGCTTTTACAATATCGTCTATTAATTGTATTGCAGGTAGGTATTGTTTTACAAAGGTAGATGGAATACTGTTTCCACTACGAGCAAGTTCTAAAAACTTTTTTGTACCTACTAAATTTCTAGCACCAACTAAAAATCTATAATAAGAAAGTTCAGGACCTGTTACTGCGATATCAGGAGATGAAATTGTTGGTTCATTGTCTTTGACTGAACGTGTTTCTAAATCTCTTTCAGCTAACAGTTCTTCCATGTAGATGATTATGTCACTGCTTCTAAGTTTGGCTCTTGAAGCTATTGCTAATCTAGTTGCGACTTTCTTTTTATCAAATGTATTCAATCCGCTAAAGTTTTGTAAGTATCTACGAGTGGCTTTATAATCTGCATTGGAGATCTTTAGTGCAGATTCTATACTCATAAATGTTTCATTAGGTCTTGATACAAGTCCTTGTGATAATGTTGTAAGGTATCTATTGATATTGTTAAGTGGTAGTGTAGTTCTTCTTGCTACCATTCTAGCACTATCAGGATCCTTTAATTTTGCTAGGGCTTCGTCATCACCATTAACAAAGTAAATGAAGTTATGCAAGTCAGTACCATGCATTTGAAAACGTTTATAGTTTACATCTTTTGTTTTCTTTGCATAGGCTTTCGCATATGGCATATACTTTGGATACTTGCTCAGAAGTTCTAGTACTAGTAAGGTCAAGTACAGTCTTTCACAGCAATCGTTATAGGTTAGCTTTGCTGTATCACCCGAGTTGCGGGTCATTCTGGCTTCGTATAGTTCTGATAAAAACTCTAGTTCCATCTTATTGGTTCCTTATGCCGCGTATGCCGATCTTTCTCTGTTGCCGCCGTCAGCCATGTAAGCCGCTTTGAACATTCCAATCATTTCTTTTTGATCTTTAGCTTTCAACATCATACCTAACACTTCATCATTCTGTACGTCAGTTGTAAATTGTCTTTTTACATCTGGCTTAACTGCATCTGTAGTAAGCATCATCTTTAATGTTTGTGCTTGTTGTGGAGTGATATCATATTTTTTACCACTGTCACTTACAACGTGTTTGATTGGATTAGGATTTCCTCTGCTGTCTAGCACTTTTCCTAATTGCATAATCATTGGTTCCTTCTTGAACTCTTTGTCCATTCCAGCTTCATCATCGTCTGCTGGGTCTAATGCTTTCTTTAAGGAATCGATAGCATCTTGATCATCAGCATCGATTTCTTTTATAAAGTCTGTCGCTTTCATTTGTATCTCCTATCTTTGTACTGCTCTGTTCGCCGCACTAAAGCCAGCACGGTTAACAAATTTAATATCACCAGTTGGGTGAGCTAGTACATATCCTTCTCCACCTGGTTTATCTCCTATTGATGCTTGTACATCAGCAGGTTGTTTTTCTAGTTGATCTATAATGTTGTTCTTAACATTCATTATACCTTCAACTATATTCCATAAAGCCGTAAAGGCCTGTATGTTCGTTTTGATATACTCAGTTATCTTTGCCTTCTTATTATTGCTAACGGCACTATTCTGTAACCATTGCATAAAGTCTTTGCCTAAGTTATCTAATCCTGTATCTGTCTTAACATTTACATAGTTATATAATATGTCTGAGAAGTTAGTCAACTGCATTGACTTCAACTTATTTTTATCAAGTAAGTTATCAATGCCAGCCGCATTCTTATTAACGATAGCAGTAATCTTGTTAATACCACTCATGTCTACTTGTGGTGGTTGTTGTACAGTGACTGGCGGTAACACTAATAAACTATTACCTTGGAATATATCATAATCACTCAATGGCTTTTCACTGCCGTCGGGCTCAACAATTCTATGAATTACAACCCCTGCCTCGGACGTTGCAACACGTTTACCTATGTCACTGTCTGCTTTAACTTTATAGGTAACCAGTTGCGGTTTAAAAGTAAATGCTCCGTTATCTTCTTGCGGTTTGTTAAAATATAACATATCGCCTTTGAAGTAGCCTCTGTGGTCTTCTGGTATTGCCTTTTCAAACGTAGGAAATACTGATTTCATATTACCTGCGAACTTTCCAAATCCTTCTGGATCTCTTTTGTATCCAGGTCGAGCCTTCAACATCTTTTCTATATCATCTGCTGACTTGGCTTTACCATCATAACCTTTTGCAACAAAGCCTGACTTGTCTGTAAACACAAAGTCACCTTTCTCATCTCTGCCAAATATAACTGCTGGGGAACCGTCCCATTTAATTGTTAATGCTTTTGTATCTTTAGTTAATCCTATGATAGAATCAATAACACGTTTGGCACCTCTACTACCTTCCCAAAAGATAATATCTTCTGCGTGGTCGATACGAGCACCTTCTCTTAAAATATTATTGAATTCATTAAATTTCATTACGGTAACTGAAGTCCTTCTTTTTCAAAGTAGTCTTTTGCATCTTTAACTAGATTCTCATAGTTAGGATCTGTTTTAATTTTTGCATTNATAGTTTCAACACTTCTCATATCNTCAGCAGTTGCACCATCNCCTAATAAAGTTTTAGCTACTTCGCCAGGATCTTTAGTTACAGGNTCNTTAGTAATTCTATCTACTANNCCNTTTGTTGGTGACCATTTNTANCCTTGTGCTTTTGCAATACTGGCTATCATGATCATTCTNTGTTGTCCTTTNAANTCACTGTCAGCCGCACCACGTAGNGCAAACTGCATAAATTTAGGATCACCAAACATTAAATCCGTTTGTACATATCCTCTCTTAGGATCACCAAGTATAGGAGTTTTGAAATGTACACTAATACCTGTCTTTGCTATCCAGGCTCTATCATCATCGTTGGGTGCGTTCTTATCTTTCCATGCTTTTAGTTTTGCTACTAAACCATTCTTGTTTACAGTTGCTTTGTCAACCGCAACATCTAAGTCACCACTTGTAGGTTTGATACCTGTGCTACCTAGCATAAAGTTTACATGATCAAGTCCTGTGATTTTTTCAAGCCATTTAAGAGTAGGCTCTACATCAGCTTTGTTTATTCTTTGTGTTGCTTCAGCACCATCTGGTGTTTTGAATACGTTACCGCCCTCATTAAGAATTTGCATTGTCGTCATCCTTTTGCTTGGATTCTATAATTTTATCTACACCACGTTTAAATTTTCTAGGGTCTCCACTTCTAATACTGTTGATAAAACGTCTTTCCAATTCCTGTGCAGTTTCTTGATCATAGCTTTCTGCTATCCTATTCAATAGGTTTATAGCACTTTCAATCAGGTTATTGCCTGTGGATTGGATCAAAGCATCGTTATTGGTTGTACGATGTATCTGATTCAGCTCTTCTAATATTGATCTTGTACGTTTTCTCATGGTCTCTGTTCCCTTATACTGTATTTAGTGTTATAATATCATTATTGTCCAACAATCAGGTTGACCTTGCTACTGTTATATAGTATTATAAGTAACATAAATCACAGATGCGGGTATCGTATAGTGGTAATACCTCAGCCTTCCAAGCTGATGCTGTCAGTTCGATTCTGACTACCCGCTCCATACTTTATTATATGATCACATAAATACACTTGCAATGGAGGGCAAGTAATATGGGTTCATTTAATAACAAGATCATGGCAGAGTTCAATCCACCACGTAAGTGGGTTCTTGGTAGAGATTTGTCATACACAACCTCAGACCTTACAGTTGAAGAAATCAAAGCATTAAAAGGTGTTGGTGTCAAAGTAAAACGCGATACTAACAAAACAGAAACAATAACAGTACCAACAGGGTTCGTAACAGATTTAGCATCAGTGCCGAGAGCTATGTGGGCCTTTATTGCTCCTTTCGATGTGGCTAGAGCGGCAATCATACACGACTTACTTTACAAGTCAATCAGACAGTATCGTTGGAAGATGAAAGATAAGGAAGATAAAGAACTTATCAAAGCGGCCAAGGTAGCTTCAGACAAGGTTTTTCTTTTAGGAATGCGTGATGCAGATCCTAAGGTACCAGGGTGGAAGATATACTCATCTTGGAAAGCAGTAGATTTATTTGGTAACGGTTCAATAGTACCAAACAAAAACCAGCCGAGGAAATCATTCGAAAAAAATTCATTAGATGATCTTACAAACTCAATAAAAGAAAGAGGTATTATCCAACCATTGATAGTTAGAAAGTCAGATGACCAAAGTGATAAATTTGAATTAATTGCGGGTGAACGAAGATGGCAAGCCGCTCAAATGGCAGGATTAAATGAAGTTCCAGTT
>FUFK010039552.1_pt1 | contig 10639 bp, 11 predicted proteins | sample 1021851 | NCBI WGS metagenome assembly FUFK01 (sample SAMEA51879418, study PRJEB19060) | metagenome
GGAAATTCAATAGATTTTGGTGATTTGACACAAGGGAGAAGTTCGGCTGCAACCATGTCATCAAAAACAAGAATGGTTATCGCTGGTGGTTGGTCTTATCCAACTCTATACAATATTATGGATTTTGTTGAGATAGCAACGACAGGTAATGCTGTGGACTTTGGTGATCTTAATCATGGTGATGCCTCTGATGGTAAAGTTGTTGCTATGAGTGGATTTTCAAATGGTCACGGAGGTATATAATGTCACAAATTAATATTAGAAACTTATCAAACGAAAATGATGATGGATCACCAGAGATAGTCGGTGTATCTACATTTTCTGCAACTTCATTCTTTGTACCACCAAAAGGAACAACAGCAGAGAGACCATCAGACTGCGAGCCGGGTTCAATCAGATTTAATACAGATACATCAAACTTAGAATATTTCAGAGGAAAGACAATTGGTTGGAGTCAGTTTGAATTAGTCACTCCTAATCTTGGTGGAGGAACAGGATCAAATACTGGTCTTGGAGTTCGTGCATTGTTTGCTGGTGGTTTAACTCCAAGTTTATCTGATGTAATTGATTTTTTAACAATATCAACACTAGGAGATACACAAGATTTTGGTGATATAAGTGCAGGTAAACAGGCAATGTCTGCTGTTGGAAGTAGAACAAGAGCTCTTAATATAGGTGGATATACAACCAATTTTGAAAATGAAATAGAGTTTGTTACATTCGCTTCACAGGGAAATATAACTGATTTTGGTAACTTAACTTCAAATAAGAACAGAACAGCATCATGTTCAGACCAAGTTCGTGGGATAACAGGTGGTGGTAATCCAAATACAAATGTGATTGAGTATGTAACAATCGCACAGACAGGAGATGGTGTTGATTTTGGTGATCTAACTGGTGCTCGTCAAAGTCTTGTAAGTTTTTCATCAAGCACTCGTGGTGTATTTGCTGGTGGTTATGATGAACCAGCTGGTAACTTTACTAATATTATCGATTTCGTAACGATTTCATCAACAGGGAACGCAACAGATTTTGGTGATCAAACTGTTGCAAGAATGTATGGTGGTGGTTTTTCTAATAGCACTCGTGGAATAACGGGTGGTGGTCAGGGTGCACCGTCTGGTAATCAGATCAACACTATCGGCTTTGTTACTATTGCATCAAAAAGTGATGAGGTTGATTTTGGTGACATGACCACTGCTAGAAGAGATACAGCAGGAGCATCATCTCCAACCAGAGGTGTATTTTGTGGTGGTGATACTCCAACACTTGTAAATACAATTGATTTTGTAGAGATACTTACACAGGGTAATACCGTTGATTTTGGTGATCAAACTACGAAGAGAGATAGACCATCTGGTTGTTCTAATGGTCATGGAGGACTCTAAATAATCATATGGAAAAACCCTCACTCGATACGGCAAAAGCAGGTGCAATGCGTTTCAATACGGATAGCAGCCAGATGGAGATTTATGATGGGAATCAGTGGACAGGAATATTAGCAACCTCACCAGATCAACAAACTGGTGGAACTCGTGGATTAATAATGGGAGGAATTAAGTTAAATCCTACAAGAAGAACTGAAGATGTCGAGTTCATTACTATTGACACAACAGGAAATGCTGTAGATTATGGTGATTTAGTTCAATCAGCTAGTCAGGGTGCAGGTCTTGGAAGTCGAACACGAGCGATAGCAACTGGAGGATCACCAAGTTCACCAGCAGGAACAAACAATATTGATTTTCATGAATTTGCATCAACTGGAAATTTTAATGATTTTGGAGATGTGGTGGCAACTGGATTTGAAAAAGTTGCTGTTTCTAATTCAACTCGTGGAGTGATCTTTGGAAGAGCAGTTGCTCCTGTTGCTTATAATAATATTGAATTTATCACAATTGCATCTACAGGTAGTGCTAACGATTTTGGTGATATGAACGAGACAAGACAAGGTACAGGTTGTGCAGGGAACGCCACGAGAGGAATTATTTGTGGAGGTAAAGCACCACATTATAATACATGTGATTATGTAACAATCTCAACCACAGGAAATGCTGCTGATTGGGGAGACTTAGCAGTAGGAGTATGGAATACTAGAGGTGGAAATTGTGGAAATGCAGTAAGGGGTTTGATGGCTGGTGGTATTCCCGGATCGTCGAATGCGATTCAATTTCTTAATATAAACACTCTTGGCACTTCAGTTGATTTTGGTGATAGAACAGTAACAAAAAGTCAGATCGCTCATTTGAGTTCCACTACTCGTGCGGTTTTTGCTGGTGCGGGTGAAGGAGACAATGATACAATTGATTATGTTCAAATTATGTCAACAGGAAACGCAGTTGATTTTGGTAATTTAACTGAAGATAATGGTTATTCTGCTGGTGCATCAAACGGTCATGGAGGTTTATAATGTCTGAATTTAGAGTCAACTCAATTACAAATCAAGACGGAAGTGCAGGGCCTCAGGTGTGTGGTGTCTCGACATTTAGTGGAAAGTCTGGTGTTCAGATACCAAGTGGGCCAACAGAGTTTCGTAGACAAGATGGCGGTGGTAGAGGAAGAGGAATATTTGATAGTGGTGGAACTCCCTCTTCTACAAATGTTATTGACATGGTAGAAATTGCAACAAAAGGAAATGCAGTTGATTTTGGTGATGATATACATTCGAGACAAGAAGGTAATGCTGCTTTTGCTTCTGCTACTCGTGGAGTCATGGCAGGTGGTCTAACTCCCACTATTCTCTCCAGTATTTCATATATTACCATACCATCACAAGGTGGTGCAAATGATTTTGGTGATTTAATAACTGCTGTTGCAAGAAATGTTGGATTATCAAACAGTGTTCGTGGAATATCGGGAGGTGGAACAGAAACTAATGCAGCACCTCAAACTAATGTAATGGAATTTCTAACCATCGCATCAACGGGAGATGGTTCAAATTTTGGTGATTTAACTAGAGAACATGCTGGACAGGGTGCTTGTGCATCACCTACTCGTGGATTATTTGCTGGCGGTTATAATCCAGTTGGAAACGCTAAAAATATTGATTTTATAACAATTGCAACGTTGGGAGATGCTCAAGATTTTGGTGAATTAACTGATGATGTTAATCATCTTGCTGGATGTTCTAATAGCACTCGTGGATTATTTGGTGGAGGTCAGAATCCTTCTAATGTTGATACAATAGCATTTGTGACTATTGCAACACTAGGAAATGCACAAGATTTTGGTAATCTCAGTTCATCAAAAGATTATCTTGGTGCGTGTGCAAGCCAAACCAGAGGATTATTTGGAGGTGGGCAAACTCCAACAAAAATAAATGTCATAGACTTTGTAACTATTGCAACTACAGGAAATTCAACAGACTTTGGTGATTTGACAGTTGCGAGAAGATTTCCTATGGGATTTTCTGATGTTCATGGAGGGCTAGCACAATGACAGAACAACCACCAATTCAACCAACTCCCGTAGGAGCATTACGATTTAACACTGATAGTGCAAGATTAGAATATTTTGATGGGAACCAATTTGTAGATATCACCACAGACTCACCCGAACAAAACACTGGTGGAACTCGTGGATTGACAGCTGGGTCATATCCTAATTCAAATCAGATAGATTTTTTTAATATAGACACCACAGGAAACTCGGTTGATTTTGGAGATAGAACCATTTCAGCACAACAACCAGGCTCTGCTGCATCAAGAACTCGTGGGTGTGTAGCAGGAGGATATGCTAGTAGTGACTCAAATGTAATTGATTTTGTTACGATGGCATCACAAGGTGATGCACAAAATTTTGGTGATTTGACACTGACTGGTCATGGTGTAAGTATGTGTATAAATGACTCAACACGAGGTGTATTTGCGGGTCGAACTTCTGCTCCCAGCTTCAGAAATATAATTGATTATATTACAATCGCATCAACAGGAGATGCACAAGATTTTGGAGATATAAGCATTGCCATAAGAAATCCTGTTGGAGGTTCATCTCCAACTCGTGGATTATTTGCTCTAGGAAGAAATACGAGTGGTACAGATTTAAATTCTATTGAATTTCTCACCATATCAACACTAGGTAATACCGCAGATTTTGGTGATTTACTCTTTACAGGGAAATATGGAGCTGGAGGAAGTAATGCAGTAAGATGTTTGATGACGAAAGGCGACGGAAATGTAAATACAGTAAATTTTGTTACTATAGCAACATTAGGAGATGCACTAGATTTTGGTGATTTAACACAGACCTCTAACACACAACTTGCTGTCATGTGCACATCACCAACAAGGGCAGTCAGAGTTGCTGGTCAAGATTCCTACACTAATACAATGGATTATGCTCAAATAATGACAACAGGTAACTTCATTGATTTTGGAGATGCTGTTGAAGCAAAATCGGGAAGAGCAAGTCTTTCAAACGGTCATGGAGGTTTAGGATAATGTCAGAACTTAGAATTAACAACATCACAGACAGAGCAGGGTCAAGTGGGCCAATTATTGCTGGTGTATCAACAGTAACATCAACATCACATATGGTCATGCCAAGTGGCCCAACAGAAATGCGTGGTGGAAGAGGAAGAGGAATATTTGCTCGTGGAAGTAATCCCGGTACTTATTTAAATACAATGGATTTTGTGACAATTGCATCGACAGGAAATGCAATTGATTTTGGTGATTCCTCTGATAATGATCACTTTCCTGCATCTTGTGCATCATCAACTCGTGGTTTAATTATGGGTGGTGGAGGTAATCCAGCAGAGATAACTACAATTGAATATGTTATCATCTCATCATCTGGTGGAGCAAATGATTTTGGTGATTTACGCATTGCATATTATACATCAGCTGGATTGTCTAATTCAACTCGTGGAATAATCGGAGGAGGTCAAAGTGCACCCTCTGTTTATAATACTTTTACTGACTTTGTAACAATCGCAACAACAGGTGGTTCTAATTTCTTTGGTAATCTAACAGCAAGAGCAAATATGAATCAACTCTCTGCAGCTGCATCATCAACTCGTGGATTATTTGGAGGTGGAGTTAATTCAAACTTAATAGAATTTGTAACAATATCAACACTTGGTGATGCAGTTGACTTTGGTAATTTAACTATTGAAAAATGGATGGGAGATGGTGGATTCTCATCACCAACTCGTGCATTATTTGCTGGTGGATATGGAACACCTGCAATTAGAGCTTCAATAGATTTTGTAACCATTGCAACTTTAGGAAATGCACAAGATTTTGGAGATTTAACAGATGCGAGACAACAAATAGCATCAACTTCATCATCAACTCGTGGTGTTGTTGCTGGAGGAGAAACACCTTCAGTTACTAATATAATTGATTTCGTGACTATCGCAACCACAGGTGATGCTACAGATTTTGGTGATTTAACTGCTGCGAGAAGAGGATTTACTGGTTTCTCAGATGTTCATGGTGGACTTGGAGACTAAATATTCGTATGTCAGACTTTAAAATAAACAGTATTGCAACGAAACAAGGTCAACATGGGCCGGTGATTGCTGGTGTCTCGACAGTCAACTCCACTGGTTGTATGAAAATACCAAGTGGCCCGACAGAGTTTCGTGGTGGTAGAGGTCGTGGTGTTTTTGGCACTGGTTATAACAATGCACCTAACTCATCTTTGAATTCTATGCAATTTGTCACGATTGCAACAGAAGGAAATACGACAGACTTTGGTGATTTATCAGATTCAAGTATTGGTAAAGGAAGTTTTGGGTCTGCAACTCGTGGATTTTTTGCGGGTGGAGATAGCGTTCCAGGCCAAGCAGACAACAAAGCGATAGAATTTACAACAATTTCTTCATCAGGTGGTGCAAATGAATTTGGGGACATGACCGCTACAAAAGCATACTTTAGTGGTATGTCAAATGATATTCGTGGATTTTTTGCTGGAGGAACAGCAACTCCAGAATATGTTGATAAAAATGTAATAGAGTTTGTTACAATGGCATCAACAGGTAACGGAAATGACTTTGGTGACTTAGCGTCAACAACAAGATTTTTAAGTCTAGCAGCGAGTAATACGAGAGGTTTAATACAATTGGGTCAAACAGGGAATGATAATACTGAAAGACTAATCCAATTTATAACATTATCCACACTTGGAGATGCTCAAGATTTTGGTGAAGTGACAACTTTAAGAAAGAGAGGATCAGCTGCAGTTGCAAGTTCAACTAGAGCATGTTTTATGGGTGGAGTGGGAACAACGGGTGCTACTGATCATATCTCTAATGTTATAGATTTTGTAACAATATCTACTCTAGGTAATGCACAAGATTTTGGTGACATGACTGTTAAGGTTAATTCTTTAGCAGCAACAAGTAATTCAATTCGTGGAATACACGCAGGAGGTAGAACTGGTTCACCAGCAGCAGAGGCATTACAAAATGTTATTGGATTTATAACTATTGCATCAACAGGAGATGCATCAGACTTTGGTGATTTAGTCACACCTACTAGATACATCGCAGGTTGCTCTGACTCTCATGGAGGAATAGGATAATGAATGAAATTCCATCATTAGAAACTGCAACATCAGGTTCAATCAGATTCAACACAGATTCGAGTAAGTTAGAGATATACAATGGTGAAGCATGGTTTGAGATAGATTCAACATCACCAGAGCAACAAACTGGTGGAACTCGTGGTATTCGTGCTGGAGGTTATGCACAGACAGATAGAATAGAATTTTTTAACATGGATACCACAGGAAATGCAAGTGATTTTGGTAATTTAACTGATGGCCGTTGGGGTATGGGTTCTGGTTCAGACAGAACAAGAGCAGTGTTTGCTGGAGGAGATTCACCCGGTGATGTGGATACAATTGATTACATCACAATTGCACAAACAGGAAATGCAATTGATTTTGGTAACTTAAGTGCGAATAGAAGATACACAGGAGGAGGAGCAAATTTTACAAGGTCATTATTTTGCGGAGGAGCAAATGGATCTACTCAATTAAATACAATTGAATATGTTACAACACAATCAACAGGTAACTCAATTGATTATGGTGATTTAACAGTTGCAAGACAATCACCGTCTGCTTCTGCTTGCTCTCCCACTAGAACAGTTATTAGTGGTGGTGATTCTCCATCGACTGTGAATGTAATTGATTATGTGACCACATCAACATTAGGAAACGCAGCGGACTTTGGTGATAAGACAGCAGTTGGAAGTTATGCCTCTGGAATAACATCAAATGCTATTAGAGGTATTGCAACTGCAACTGGATATGGAACTAACTCTAATGTAATTGAATTTATAACAATCGCAACATTAGGAAATGCAGTGGATTTTGGTGATTTAACTCAATCAAGATCCACTCTTTCTAATACTGCATCATCAACTCGTGCTGTATTTTCAAATGGNTTNANCCCCGGAACTCAAAATACNATGGATTATGTNCAAATTCCTACCANAGGTAATGCAGTAGACTTTGGTNACTCTCTTGACACGATTGTTGCAGGAGTATCAATTTCAAATGGTCATGGGGGTCTTGGTTAGTTACCAAGCCCAAGAAACTGCGGAATATCTTTTACCTTTCTTCGCTTCAGTCACACCATGAGGGAAAAGAAATAGAGAAGGAAACATTATAATATCACCTTTACCAAGTGGGACAACATGATTCTCCCAAAAAAATAAATCAGCACCCTCATAGTCATCATTTAAATTTAATATAAAACTTAGAACTGGTATTCCCTTTTCATTTCCATCAAAGAGTGAGTGAATATGATCAACGTGTTGTCTCATGATCTGACCGCCACCATAACGATTGAAACGAATTGTAGAAAATTTATTCATAATCTGTTGTGTTCTCTCACAACGTAAGTATGCATACTTTTGATTATATGCAGATCCAGCCTGTATCATAATCGGTGTTAGTAATTGTTGAAGTTCTGGTGTAATACTTTGAACATCAAGTTCCATTGTCTCTTCAGAACCAAATGTATTTGCAACATTATTATACCAAGTATGTGGTCTCCATTCTCTTGTTTCAATATCTTGAATGATATGGTCACATAGATTTGCAGGGATAATTCCTTTCTCTACATGAATAAGGTCTTTNAGTTGTGTGCGTGGATCGTTCATTNGTTTACAGTTTGTAGAGGTCNTGCTTGTTCACATTTACGGCAGAAGTCGTGCATGAATTTTTGTTTTTGTTGATAATAACTATCTGATTTAAGAAGTTCTGCGAGTGGTGTATCATTTATATTACCACAACTATAATCTTGATGATAGTCATGACAACAGTAAAATACATTTCCTTTGACACCAAAATATAAGTTTTCAAAGTAACCTGCATTGCAACGTAGAGGTTGATCTCCCCANTCNATTGCACCTGTNGGTATTTTTTGTGTCTCACACTCTGCACCTTCAAGAGTTCCAGCNCTNTCAATCAGACCTGTCATACTNAAGTTGATGTTCTTNGTGTGTTGAAACTTTTGATATACTTTCATAAACTCTTGCTTATGATCTTCACCACCATCACCATTAACAATAACAGTGATCGGAAAATTTAGATACTCTGCTCTCTCAAACAAGTAATGAAGTTGATAGAACATACGATACATCACAGCGAGTGATGATCCAGTCATATCCTTCCATTTCTTTTCATTCAGAGTTGGTATATTCAATCGAAACTGACGTATATTCTGTGGATTGTCCAATAAAAAATCAGTTAACTCAGTTGTAATCATACTGCCATTTGAGATATGCTCATACTTGAATCCCTCGTTGGTCATCAACTGAAGTTTTTCAGTGAATGTATCATCAAGATTGGGTTCGTTGTATGTGGCAAATGATATATCATTTAGTTCCCAAGGCTGATAGACAGATCGAATTTCACTTAGTATTTTTTTAAATAAATCCAGACTCATACACTCTTTAGGTGCAGGGGTATCATAGGCATTTGGGCAAAACCAACATTTATAGTTGCAATGTGTATTGTTTTCTATTTGTGCGATCTTGTATCCAAATCCATGAAAATCTGGTAGTGGTCTTGCTAATTCAGATGAGGTCATACACAGCGATCAAGTGGCAGATATGTTAATGATTTGATGTCTCCCATATTACCTTTAGGCCATGAGTTAAATGATAAACTTATGCGTTCCTCATCTGATTGGTTGACAGGAACACTATGTGTAAGATTACTAGGAAATAATATTAATTCACCACGCTTCATAGGTAACATAAATGTTGCACTATTAAACGTATTATACTTTTCTGTTTGTAATGATACATCTCTTTGACCTCGATGACGGAATTGAATCGGTGGTAATGATTCATGAATTTGAGGATACCAAACACCACTTACCATACTATTTGGGTGAACGTGTTCATGATGTGATTCTCCCTTCTTATTCTTGTTCAACCATGATTGAGTGATGACCAACTTATCAGTTGAAGCCATGATCTCTGTTACAAACTTATGTAACTTTGCTTCAATGAATGCACGAATATTTGCTAACTCAGGTTTGTCTAAAACAAATGTATCCTCTGACTGACGGTTATAATGTGTATATCCATTTCCAGTATTATCTCCCTTATTTTCTTTTCTTGTTTCACAATTTCTTATCCACTCTAGTTCTTTTGAGTAGTCAAGTGGGTATGGGCATATCATAACAGGTATTGGAAACAACTGTAANANNTCATCNCCNTGACCCATCTGATTTACAGGATAACCCATNGCTGGTTNNACNTNACCAGTTTNANNATTNTTGATACCTAATTGTGTNTNNGNAGGTTGNGGTGGAGGAGTCTGAAATCCTTGTGGTTTTGGTTTNTTCGTCAGGTCACTAAAATCTATTGCGTTGACTACCATGAATAATATAACGTTTGATCTAATTATATATCAGATTTGTAGATAATGCAATACCGTACTTGACAGGTGTGTAATACNTGATAAAATGGCTTTGTGAAATAAATTATTATGCAATTAACTGGATCAGANAAATTAGTGTTTATCATATCATTCATGGCAATGATGAACTGGGGAGTTCGCATTGTGCAAAGTATGTTCAATACTTTTTTATTTTCCTAGATAGATTACTTATGTTGTTCTCATGAAAGATCAAGCTTCAGTAGGAGAAGAATCTTCTGCTATCAAATATGATAGAGCATTATCTCTATTCACAGAGTCAGTAATGAAACCAGATCATGACTTACGTGGCTGCGCCCATAATCAAGGTTGTTATGATGAATTAATGGAGATAAGAGAACACGTTTTAGAATATCTTAAAACTTTAAAGGAAGTAACTCATCATACTAATCCCGATGAGAGTGATGAGATTGAAACACAAAAACTTGTAAACGTAAAACCATTAACTAAGTGGCGATAAATGAGTGACGTTCATTATAAAAAGCATCGAGTCTTTCGAGAGACAGAAGATGTTATATTCTATGATATATCAGTTGAAGAATCAAATGCGTCAGACCTAGTGGTTCATACAGGCCCCGCAACATCACCACCTGACGATAGTGTAGGAGCAAAGCAATTTTATATTCATAGTTTTCAAGACGATTATAATCGTGTAGTATCAGGTGAAAGAATATTTGAGTTGGTGAATTATAGTTGGAAATATCCATACCACATAGTGCATTTAAATGTTCATAAT
>FUFK010069571.1_pt1 | contig 10637 bp, 9 predicted proteins | sample 1021851 | NCBI WGS metagenome assembly FUFK01 (sample SAMEA51879418, study PRJEB19060) | metagenome
TTCTCTTTGGAAGATATTCATTGCAACCCTTCCAATTAATGTCCACATTATCATTCCCATTACATAATCAATTAAATAAACAAGAGGATGAAAATTTGCAGACATTGAAGTGTAGACTTTAATAAAAGGGGCGATTTAATCGCCCCTTAAATTTTAATTATTTAGTGTTGTTTGCCGAGTACTGATTTACCACTAGGTACACGTACTTCGTCAACCATTCTTTGAGTAGCTGCATCAGGTGCTTTAGTTATTAAACTAACAACAACCATTGATACTAAACTAACCAATGATCCAACTATTCCAAATGTAAGCTGAGTTACGCCCCAGAATCCAGCTCCGCCATTACGTACCCAAACTAGATACGCTGTACCAGCGGCTAGACCTAGAAGCATTCCTGCAACAGCTCCTGGTGCATTTGCTCTCTTCCACCATACTCCNANTACAAGTGGGAAGAACAATCCTGACATCGCAAAGTCAAAAGCCCANATAACTGAACCTAAGATTCCTTGAATCTCAAGAGCNGCAATAGATGCTCCAGCAAAACCAATNAAGAATAATAATACCCTTGCAACAATCAGTCTTTTTGCTGTTTCAGCTTTAGGATTGATGATCTTATAGTAGATGTCATGTGACAGTGCGTTTGAAATCGCAAGAACTAATCCNTCTGCAGTTGACATGGCAGCAGCCATACCTCCAGCAGCAACNAGTCCTGAAATTACATAAGGCAATCCAGCAATCTCTGGAGTAGCTAATACTACAGCTTTACCACCCATGAAAAACTCGTTTAACTCAAGTGTTCCATTTCCGTTAAAGTCGCTTACAAACATTAAGTTAGCTTGGTTCCAGTTTTGGTACCAGTCTAATGCTTGAACATCTGTAATTGATTTACCTATAATTCCAGTTGCTAAGTTTGGATCCATCAATGATAGTTTTGATAATGTAGCTAACATTGGTGCTGAAGAATAAAGTAGGAATATAAAGAATAATGACCAACCTACTGATCTTCTAGCAGTTTTTACACTAGGAGTAGTAAAATATCTCATCATTACGTGTGGTAATGAAGCTGTTCCAGCCATCATACAAACCGCTAATGAAATAAATTTCCAAGGTGTAGTGTTAACTTCAGAATGTGCTTTAGTTATACCAGCTAAGCCTTTTGGCACTGTAGCTAAATCAGCTGCAGAGTTTTTAACTGTACCTAAACCAAATTGACTTTCTAGTTCAGCAATTCTAGCTACTTCGTCAGCTAGCATAAAGTGCGGAAAGAAACCAGCACCCATTTTATTGCTTATCCAGAATACAGGTATCAAGTATGCTATGATCAGCACGATATATTGCGCAACTTGCGTCCAAGTAACTGCTCTCATACCGCCAAGCATAGAACACATCAAGATACTCGCTAAACCTACATAAACTGCAATTCCAAATGGAATATCTAATGCTACAGAAGCAATTGTTCCTGTTGCATTGATTTGTGCTGTTACGTAAGTGAACGAAGCAACTGTTAAAACTATAACTGCGGATAATCTAGCTAAGTTTCCACCGTATCTAGTACCAATAAAGTCTGGCACTGTATAACATCCAAACTTTCTTAAGTATGGAGCTAAAAGCGATGCAACTAGTACATATCCACCTGTCCATCCTACTAACAGAGCCATATAACCGTAACCCTTGAAGTAAATACCTCCTGCCATTGCAACGAATGAAGCACCAGACATCCAGTCTGCTGCAGTTGCCATTCCGTTAAAGACAGTTGGAACTTGTCTTCCAGCTACGTAATACGCATCTGTTTGCATAGTTCGAGATAACCAACCAATCAAAGCATAAATTAAAACAGTAAATGCAACGAAGAAAATACCTATTAACTTCGCAGACATACCTGCTTGTTCAGCTATTGCCATTAAGATTATGAATACTAAGAAGCCCCCAGTATAAATTCCATAAACTTTTGGCAGGTTATCTATAAATTTTCCTTTAATCATATTTAGTCACCCTCTCTTTCAGTATAACCAAATTCTTCATCAATTTTTTCTTGTCTATTTGCAAACCAAAAAATTAGTATTACGAAAATTCCAAGAGACCCTTGACATGTCATATAATATGACAATGGATATCCAAACGGTCTAAAATTTGATGCTTCCATTTCGGCTCCGAAGAAAAAGATGCCAATTGAGAATACAAACCAGATCGCCAAAGTAATAAATAGGTGATTTCTAGTTTTTTCCCAATGTTGTGCTTGTTTTGACATTTTTAATCCTCCCTATAGGTTAAAAGACGTGAGCATACTTATAAAAATTAATATTGAAACCCTTAAAATCCTAGTATTAGCTAGTATTATTAAATATAAAACAACCTGAACTAGAAAATGGCACTTAAGTACAGATTTAATTTGAAAGATATNAAGCTTGAGGATTTTAAGGTTTATCTACTTGCATTATTTAANGCATTTATTCCNAAGAAAAAAATTAAAAATATAGATGACCTTAAAGATTTTATTCAAAAAAAATCAGCATGGGTATCCCAAGTAACTTTGTACGGATATTTAAAAACAAGAATGGGCACAAGATATGTTTTACACTTTGATAATGAAGTATTATTGGAATCAATAAATAAAGCAAAGTGGAATATTTATTCAGTCGCATTACAAGATCTCACTTTTTTTTCTTTTTCTTATTTAAATACTTTTTATGGCTATCAAGAAATTGATAATGCAAAAAAAATTTATGAGTCGATATTAGATGATGAAATTTCTAACGGTATGCCAAGTGAGGTAATAGAAAATGGAAAAAAAGGTTTCGAAAAACGATTACAAAAAATAAATTGGGAAACTCATTTCAAATCTTTACCATTTAATGATAGTGCTTTGTCTTTATATGAATGGGCACCAATCGCTGAAGAATTAAAAGTTTTAGATAGAAAAATAGTTTTAAATTCAATGATCTTAAAATGGGATAATATTAAAGAAGAATTTATAAAATTAATTAAATTTTAATTATTTTTTCTGTTTTCAACTAAACTATCAACAACACTTGGATCTGCCAATGTAGTGGTATCTCCTAATTGATCATGTTCGTTAGCTGCAATTTTTCTAAGAATTCTTCGCATAATTTTTCCAGATCTTGTTTTTGGAAGCCCTGGTGAAAAATGTATGAGATCTGGAGTTGCTATTGGACCAATTTGTTTTCGTACCCAAAGTTTTAATTCTCTTTCNAAATCATAATCTTCTTTTTCTCCNGCATTTAAAGTAACATAACAATATAAACCATTTCCTTTAATATCGTGAGGGTAACCAACAACCGCAGCCTCAGCGACTTTTGGATGAGCTACAAAAGCACTTTCAATTTCTGCGGTTCCTAAATTATGTCCTGATACAATTATTACATCATCAACTCTACCTGTGATCCANTAATAACCATCCTTATCTCTTCTACATCCATCNCCGGTAAAGTACTTACCATCGAATTGNGAGAAATAAGTATCTATAAATCTTTGATGATCTCCATAAACAGTTCTCATTTGTCCAGGCCATGACTGAGCAATACATAATCTTCCTTGGCATTCCCCTTTTAAAGTTTCCCCTTTTTCATTTACAATAATCGGTTTAATTCCATAAAAAGGCTTAGTCGCAGATCCAGGTTTTAAATTTATAGCACCAGTTTGAGGACTTATTAATATTCCTCCAGTTTCAGTTTGCCACCAAGTATCAACTATTGGACATTTTGAATTTCCAATGGTTTTAAAATACCACATCCAAGCTTCTGGATTAATTGGTTCTCCAACGGTTCCTAATAATTTTAATGATTTTCTTGAGGTTTTTTTAACTGGTGCACTTCCTTCTCTCATAAGAGCTCTAATCGCAGTTGGTGCTGTGTAAAATATATTCACCTTAAATTTATCTACAATTTGCCACCATCTTGAACTGTCTGGATAAGTAGGTATACCCTCAAACATTATAGTTGTTGCACCATTAGAAAGAGGTCCATAAATTATATAACTATGTCCAGTTATCCATCCAATATCTGCAGTACACCAATAAATATCTTTAGGTTTATAATTAAATATATACTGATGCGTCATGGACGCGTAGACCATATATCCACCTGTTGTATGTAAAACNCCCTTAGGTTTTCCAGTTGATCCTGAAGTGTAAAGTATAAATAGAGGATCTTCAGCATTCATTTCCTCTGGTTCACAATTTGTNGAAACATTNTTAATCATATCATCGTACCAAACATCTCTTTCGCTATTCCAGTTAATATAATTNCCAGTTCTTTTAACAACGATACATTTTTTGATATCTCTACATTTTGATAGAGCTTGGTCCGTAATATCTTTAAGTGAAATAAGTTTTCCACCCCTAACACCTTCATCTGCAGTTATTACATAATCAGACTCACAATCATCAATTCTTCCAGCTATCGAGTCTGGAGAGAAACCACCAAAAATAATTGAGTGAATAGCTCCAATTCTCGCACATGCTAGCATAGTATAAGCTAACTCTGGGATCATCGTTAAATAGATAGTTACCCTGTCACCTTTTTTGACTCCAAGCTGTTTAAGTCCATTAGCAACTCTTGAAACTTCTTTGTGTAGTTGTTTGTAGGAAATTTTCTTTGTATCTTTTGGATCATCACCAACCCAAATTATTGCAGTTTTATCTTTTTTATCTTTAAGGTGTCTGTCAATACAGTTTTCAGAGGCATTTAAAGTTCCATCTTCATACCATTTTATATAAACTTCATCTTTACTGTATCTTACGTTTTTAATTTTTTTGTAAGGTTTAATCCAAGTAATTCTTTTTCCTTCTTTTCTCCAGAACTCCTCATTATTTTTAATAGATTTTTTATATTTTGCCTCATATCCAGATTTATTAATCAACGCTTTTTTAATCCAATCATTTTTAGTTTTGATAACTAACTCGATATTAGCCTCAATTTTTTTATTTTTTTTAAATCTTTTTGAAACTTTACCTTTTTTGGATTTTTTTATAATTTTTTTTTTATATTTTGATTTTTTTTTTGATCTTCTAGCCATGAATTTTTTTTTAAATATTACCTATCTTATTTATGATTTTCCAGCTTTTATAATCTATTTCCATGACCGATAATCTGCTTTGTTTTATTAGAGATAAATGCCTAAGGTCTTTGTTTTTTTTGACATTTTCTAGTGTAACTGGTTTTTTTAACATGTTTTTAAATTTAACTCTCACTGCAACGAATCTTCCTTTTTTATCAGTTGGATCAATAAAAGCTTCATTTATTACTTCTACTATTCCTACTATTTCTTTGCCAATGTTTGAATGATAAAAAAAACAATAATCTCCTTTTCTCATTTTTTTTAAATTGTTTGAAGCTTGATAATTTCTTACACCATCCCAAATAGCTCCCTTCTTACCTTCTTTTTTTTGTTGTTCTATAGACCAAACATCTGGTTCAGACTTTAATAACCAATAAGATTTTTTTTTCATTAATAATGTTTTATCATCATAAAATAAAAATATATATTTAAAATTTAATGAGTCCAAAATTTAATGAAGCCTTAAGTTTTTTTAAAAATGGTAATCTTAATGATTCAAAAGAAATTTGTTTAAAAGTTCTAAAAGATGAGCCTAAAAATTTTAATTTTTTACATTTACTTGGTGCGATTACATTTGAAGAAAAGGATTATATAAAATCAGAGAAAATAATTTCAGAAGTTTCTAGGTTAAAACCGCAGGCTGAGGTTTTTCAACTTTATGCTTTGATACTATTTAAACTTAAAAAGTTTGATTTAGCATTAAGAAGTTGGGATGACGTTATTAAACTTAAACCAAATAATGCAGAGGCTTATAATAATAAAGGTAATATACTTTTTTTGCTGGAAAAGTATGAAGCTTCAATTGAAAGTTTTAAAGAGGCGATTAAAATAAAACCAGATTATGCAGATGCTTATAACAATCTTGGAAATCCTCTTTGGAAGCAAAAAAAAATAGACGAGTCATTACTNAGCTACAAAAAAGCTATTGAAATTAATCCTAATCACCCAGAAGCTCATAACAATCTTGGCATGGGACTCCATAAATTAAAAAAATATGAAACTGCGTTTCAAAGTTATGAAAATGCAATTAGGATCAAACCAGATTATGCAGAAGCACATTATAACAAAGGGAATTTACTTTTTGAGTTAGAAAAAATAGATAAATCATTAGAAAGTTACGATACAGCAATAAATCTTAATCCAAATTACGCAGAGGCTTATTTTAATAAGGGTACCGTACTTCTTGCGGCAAATATAAATGATGAAGCTCTCGAAAATTTTAAAAAAGTTTTAAATATAAAGCCAGAATTTGAAAATTTACCTGGGACGATAATTTATACTAAACTTAAGTTGTGTGACTGGAAAAATTTTGACGAGGATTTTAAAAATTTTAAAAAAGCTGTTCTTGATCCAAAAAAAAGTGTAAATCCTCACAATTTGTTATTTACTTATGACTCACTTAAAGCACAAATTTCAGTAGCAAAAAAATGGTCGGATAAATTGATTTCATTTAAATTAGGAGATAATGAATCTCTAAATTTTAATAATTTAAACAAATCTTACAAATCAGATAAAAAAATTAAAATCGGCTATTTTTCTGCCGATTTTCGCAAACATGCTGTAGGCAATCTAGTAGTCAATTTATTTGAGTTACACGACAAATCAAAATTTGAAATTTATTGCTTTTATTTTGGNCCAGATACAAATGATGAAATNTATCAGAGAATTTCAAATACAGTATATAAATTTATTAATGTTAGATCTAAGAGTGAAAAAGAAATAGCTCAACTTTCAAGGGACCTAAAAATTGATATAAGTATTGATTTAATGGGATATACCATAAAAAATAGATCTAAAATTTTTATAGAAAAATGTGCTCCATTGCAGGTTAGTTATCTTGGTTATCCAGGAACTACAGGTGCAAATTATATTGATTATATAATTGCTGATAAAATTGTTATCCCAAAGGAAAATCAAGAATTTTACTCTGAAAAGATAATTTACTTACCAAATTCTTTTATGTTAAACGATTCAACAAAAAAAATATCTAGAAAAATATTTTCAAAAGAAGAACTTGGCCTTCCAAGTAACGGATTTATATTTTGTTGCTTTAATCAAAGTTACAAAATTTTGCCAGAAACTTTTGATATTTGGATGAAAATATTAAAAAGAGTTGAAGATAGTGTACTTTGGCTATTTAAAAGTAATGAAGCATGTTGTAAAAATTTAAAACAAGAGGCTTCACATAGAGACATAGATCCAAAGAGAATTATATTTGCTAACCGTTTGCCATCTTTTGAGGAACATTTGGCAAGATATAAAGTAGCTGATTTATTTCTCGATACATCACCTTATAATGCTCATTCAACCTGCTGTGATTCATTAAAAGCGGGATTGCCAGTTCTTACCCTACAAGGGGAAACATATTCAAGCAGAGTCTCTTCAAGCTTATTGAATGTACTTGAATTAAAAGAATTAATAATAAAATCTAAAAAAGAATATGAGGAAAAAGCAGTAGAGCTTGCAAACAATTTATCCATGTTAAAAAATATTAAAAAAAAATTAGATCATACNAGAGATAGCGTTGCTTTATTTAATACAAAACTTTTAACCAATCATATAGAAAAAGGTTATTTAGAAATTTATAAGAAATATTGTGATAATAAAAAACCTGAAAATATAGAGATTAAATAAACCTAAATAACTATAGTTTAACACCAGCGCCTTTCAAAAATACTGCATTTTTATCTAATGCCCATCTAGGATTGGCTGGATAATTTAATTTATTAAACTCTTTTTTTTTAAACTTTTCTAATCCGACCATTGCAATCATTGCAGCATTATCTCCGCATAAATTTAAAGGCGGAAAAATTGATTTAAATTGTTCTTCATAACAAAGATTTTCTAAAACTTTTCTAATTTTCTTATTTGCCGCTACTCCTCCTGCAACAACAAATTTATTACCTTTTTTATTAATTTTTTTAAACTCTTTAAAAGCTATTTTAGTTTTTACATAAAGTATTTCCTCTATAGTTCTTTGGAAAGAAGCTGCAAGATCAAATTTTTCTTTTTTTGTTTTAATCTTTTTTGAAATTTTCAATACTGCAGTTTTCAAGCCAGCAAAAGATAAATTACATCCACCTCTATTTATGATTGGCTTAGGCAAATTAAATTTATTTGGATCCCCAAATTTTGCATATTCCTCAATTTTTGGACCTCCAGGAAAATCAATACCAATCAGCTTTGCAGTTTTATCAAATGCCTCTCCAAGTGCATCATCGATTGTTGTTCCTAATCTTTTATATTTTCCTAATTTTTCAACACTTAGAAATTGACTATGGCCACCCGAAATTAAAAGAAGCAAATATGGATAATCAAGTTTTGAATTAAGTTTTGGGCTTAACGCGTGTCCTTCTAAGTGGTTAACAGCTATAAATGGTTTCTTTAAAGATGCTGAGATAGCTTTTCCAAAATTTAAACCAACAGATAAACAAACAATTAATCCGGGACCTGCAGTAGCAGCTACAGCGTCAATGTCCTTTAGATTTATTCCACTTTCAAAAATTGCTTTATTTGTTATCAGATCAATTTTTTCCGCGTGAGATCGTGCTGCTAATTCAGGAACAACTCCACCAAAATCCTTATGGATATCAAATTGGCTAGAAACGATATTTGATAATATTTTAATGCTTCCATCATTATTTTCTTGAATTATTGAGGCCGCTGTTTCGTCACAGCTTGTTTCTATTCCTAATATTACTGGTTTTTTTTTCACTGAATTAACTTTTATCAATTATATAATGTCAATGTAATGTACTCATTATAAAGAAATTATATGAAAAGCAAAAAAATTATTATTGGTTCTCGTGGTAGTAAATTGGCATTAATTTACGCTGAAAAAGCCAAAGCTGAAATAATAAAATCTTCTAAAGAGTTTGATGTAGAGATAAAAAAAATAACAACAAAAGGTGATATAATTCAAGATGTAAGACTATCTGATACAGGTGGCAAAGGACTTTTTTGTAATTTAATCGAGGAAGAGCTAATTAATAAAAAAATAGATATAGCAGTTCATGCTCTCAAAGACCTTCCATCAAATGAAACCGAAGGTCTAACCACCAACTGTTTTCTTAAAAGAAATGATCCAAGAGAAATTTTAATTAGTAAAAATAATTTAGATTTTCACAAAATTAAAACTGGATCAGTCATTGGAACATCATCATACAGAAGAGAGTTTCAATTAAAAAGAATTAGAAAAGATTTAAAATATAGACTTATAAGAGGAAATGTGGATACAAGAATTGAAAAATTAAAGAAAAATTTGTTTGATGCTATTATTTTATCGTATGCAGGGATAAAATCTTTAAATCTAGAAGATAATATTACCCAAATTTTTTCAACTTCAGAAATTATTCCAAGCGCTGGTCAGGGTGTAATAGCTTTACAATGTAGAAAAGATGATGAGGATATCATTAATTTATTGGAAAAAATAAACCACAAAGAAACACATTGTTGTGTTCAAGCTGAAAGAAATGTATTAAAAGTTTTAGAGGGGGATTGTGAAACACCAGTTGGAGTTTTGGCAAAGATAGAATCTGATAAAGCTACATTAGAAGCCGAATTATTTTCCTTAGATGGAAAAAAAAGATTTTATGTAAAGTCCTCTAATAAATTAAATTTAGCCAAAAATCTTGGTATAGAAGTTGGCAAGTTATTAAAAAAAAGGTCTAAAAATTCATATAAGAGATAATTATGCATATTTTATTTACAAGGCCCATAGAAGATTGCCATGATTTAATGCTCAAATTTCAGAAACTAGGTCATGAAGTTTCACATATGCCGTTAATTTTTGTAGAAAAAAAAAACTNNAAAGAANTCAATTTTAAGGATTTTAAAGGTATAATTTTTACAAGTAGTAACGCTATTAAATTTTTAAATATAAAAGATATAGACAAAAAAATTAATTGTTTTTGTGTAGGTATAGCTACAGAAAAAAAAGCAAGAAGCTTTGGATTTCAAAACACTTTTACTGCTGAAGGAAATGTTAATAATTTGAAAGAGCTTATTTTACAAAATTTTAATTCATCTGATGGAAAATTACTTTATGTAAGTGGAGAAATTATTTCTAATGAATTACATAAAAAACTTATTTCNGAAGGTTATGAGGTAAAAAGATTGATTAATTATAAAATTAATCACACTGAAGAATTAAATGAACATTTTGTAGAAAAAATTCAAACTAATATGCCAAACATAGTTTATGTTTATTCTCAAAATAGTGCTCTAAGTTTTTTAAATTTAATTAAGAAATATAAGTTAAATCATCTTTGGATGAATACTAATTTGATGTGTATAAGCGAAAAAACCTCATCAGTATTGAACGAAATCAAATGGAAAAAAATTTTTATTTTTAGTCCTGGTGAAGAAGAATTTTTGCTATATAAAATTTAAATATGGAAATTTTTAATAATTTTAAAGAACTTTTTTTATCAGTATGGAAACAAGGAATTTTAGGTATAGATATTTTTCAAATTTTAATTGGAGTTGGAATTTTTCTAATCTTTCTTATTTTTAGAGGCATCATAAGCAGAATAATAATAAAGAGATTAGAAAGTATAACA
>FUFK010605565.1_pt1 | contig 10637 bp, 9 predicted proteins | sample 1021851 | NCBI WGS metagenome assembly FUFK01 (sample SAMEA51879418, study PRJEB19060) | metagenome
TTAGTTACTAACTCTACGTCTTGGTTAGCTTCATCATTTGCTCCTGCTCTGTTCGAAGTATCTGAACTCAAGGTAACGGTGGCAGTAATTTGACTACTAGTTGTATTACCTATCATCACACCGAGAACTACAGTCGTTGTAGAACTGGCTACAGTATAGATAACATCTTCACTAGTAACTCCTGCTTTTGTTACTGTTTTAAATGTATTTGCCATTTATCCTCCTATCCTAATGCGATTGCCAATGCTGTTGGGTCTTCGGTAGAGAACCCTTGGCCTGTCATAAAAGTTGTTAATCTTGATAATGCAGCTTTTCTATTTGTACCGCCTGCACCATCATCTACTATAATTAAATCTGAATCTGTTAAGTCAGCATTTATATCTGTTCCACCATCTATTTCTAAGGCAGTTAATGCCACTTTACCTGCAGTGGATATAGTGTTTAGTTTACTATCTGCAATAGAACCTGCTAACATAGAGTTTTCTACAGCACTAGCAGCAATCGTTACTGCACCGCTAGAAGCGATAGTTACATCACCTGATACTGCTACTTCTTCATAAGAAGTTCCATCGCCTACTAATATTTTACCAGAAGTAACATCAGGCATCTTTAATAACGCACCCACTGTTACATCACTGTTAAATGTTGCAGCACCTGCAGCACTACCGTCTATGGTTAAGAATGTAGTATCTGAACTACCATCAGTTCCTTTTAAAATAATATCTGTATCATTGCCTTGGGCATCAATAGTAATATTACCTGCAGTGGTTGTGAAGTTTATAGCTGCGTCACCTGCAGTAATATTATCTGCAGCGATAGCTGTAGCCTCTGCACTTATATAGCTATTTAACTGTGATGCATTGACATATTTTGTTGTGCCACCATCATCTACTAAAAGCTTATCTGAATCTGCAATTGTAATACTTGTACCATCAGTAGCACCGTCTATTTGTACTGCAGCACCTGAAACTTTATCGGCTGTTGTAATTGTATTTAATTTACTATCAGCAATAGAACCTGCTAACATTCCGTTAGTTACTGTACCACTATCTCCTGTGCCTACTAAGTCACCTGAAGCTGTTGGTAAAACTAATACTGCAGAACTGCCTGCTGAGTGGGGAGCTGCCTGAAGCGTTTGAGCATGTGCGTTAGATGACTCACAATAAAATAATACTTTTGCAACACTGCCTGTTCCTGTTCTAATATCAATGTTACCATCTGTAATAGACACACCACCTGAAGAACCATTACCATCCATGATAACCTTACCACTACCATTCGGTAATAAATTAATATTGCCGTTTGATACTGATACAATATCATTACCATTAACATCTAAGTCTCCACCTAGTTGTGGTGTAGAATCTTCTGCTACATTTGATATAGCACCTGATGTTGCAAGTCCTGATACAAGCGTGCTTCTAGCAATCTTTTTAAGACCACCGCCTGATGTATCTACTGCTAATAATACATCATCATTAGCAACTGAAGATATTTCTGATAAAGAACCTACAGCTACTGAATTAAAGTTTGTGCCATCTGCTATTAAAAGATTACCTGCAGTATTTGTACCCATGGTGATATCGTCACCTGATACTGTTAAATCTCCTGATATTGTTAAATTTCTAAGACCTGTTAAATCTTTGTTAGAATCTACAATAACTGCTTTTGATGCAGATACTGTTCCTGCTGTAATACCGTCTACTAAATTTAATTCAGATGCTGTAGAAGTCACACCATCTAAAATATTTAGTTCTGATGTTGTTGCTGTGACACCATCTAGTATATTGAGTTCTGATGCTGTTGCCGTAACGCCATCTAATATATTTAACTCTGCTGCTGTTGATGTTACATTTGTTCCTCCAATATCAAGAGTAGTCATAGAAACTTCTCCTGCTACTGTAAGAATACCATTTGCTAGTGTTAGTAAATCTGTATCGTCATCGTGACCTATTGTGCCTGCAACTACAATCGCATCTGTTGTTACAGTACCATCAAAAAATGCATCTTTAAATTCTACACTAGATGTACCTAAATCTAAGTCATTATCTGTAGAAGGTACAATCGCACCATTTGTAAATGTTACTTGATTTTCTCCACCTGTAGCTATTGTAATGACATCAGAACCGCTAAATGTAATAGATGTATTTGTATCACCGTCTCCTGCAATACTATCAAGTTGTACGGCACCAACATTAGATAGAGCTGCATCACCAAAATCTACTGCACCTGCTACTGTTAATGTTCCTGATACATCTACATTACCATTTATGTCTACAGTTGTGGCTGCAATTTGTATTTCAGTATCTGCTACTAAATCTAGTTGCCCATCTGTAGATGAATTAATATATATTGCAGTATCTCTAAACTGTAATTTTTCTGTACTTGCTACAAGGATATCATCTGAGAACTCAAAGTAGTCCTCATCTTCCATCCATTTTAATACACCATCACTAGTCTCACCATCAAATGTAACTGTAATATCTGTGCCTGCAGTTGCGTCACCAATAGTAATTGATGTTCCTAATAGTTTAGTGATTGGACCACCTTCTGCATCAGTGCCATCATGCGTGTGACCAGTGCTAGAAGCAAAGGCTGCTAGTAATTGATCAAACTCATTATTAAAATGAGAAGCTTCAATAACTGAACCATCTGCGATGCTACTGCTACTTTGTCTTGTATAGGTTGCCCCCATTATCTCCTTCCTCCATTAACATATTCTAATTCAAATCCCCGTAATGATAACGCTTGTTTTGAACTTTGATCTTCTAGTTTAAATGCTACTACAAACCCTGATCCTTCTACAGACACTCTTTCTAAAGGGAATCCTGAAGAACCATAAGCTGATGTTCCATATAAACCGCTGTTATAAAACGCTGCCACTTGTGCTGACGAAAATGAGTATGAGTCAGGCTGTGGTGTGTTTGTATCATCAAAGTTATATCGTAATCTAAATGTTTGATTTGTTGTATCTATTGCCTCATTAACTTTATAGTTTACTAATGCTCTTTGCATACTTTTTCGTATGCCAGGATCTCCTAGAGGCATATCAGGAGATCTATAAAATCCTCTTATTGTTTCTGTATCAGATGCTCTAGTAAATACGCCACCTGATTCTTGCTTATATACATACCCATCATATCCACCATGAACTATAGTTTCTACATCATCTACAAAAAATGAATCAGTAGAAGAAGGTTTTAATCCTTTTAGATCTGCATATTCAAATCCTAATGTTCCTGTTTCCGGGTTTGCTTTTAATACTGCTATAATACCTTTTGCTAATATTTCTGTTTGTGCAGTTGTAGGAAAGAATAATCTATATTGAGATTTACTTCTGATTATAGTTGATGTTATATTATCAGTTCCTATATCGGCTATTCTATCTTGTATCTGTTTTGATACAGTACCCAATTCTACGTCACCAATTCTCTCTGTACCTGCAATAGTTCTTAAACCGTCTGGTGCTAGATAGATCAAGTCACCACCTAATTCCTGAATGCTTTTACCATCAACACATCCTATCTTTCTAGTAACAGGAACAACTACAAAGTCTGAACTTGATGTTCCTGATATTTTAAATATTCTATCTTCACCAAATATAAATAATTCTTCACGGAAAACTTTTAGTCCTACTATAGTTGTATCTACTTTTATTGTTCCGCCACCTGTATCGAAATCATCTTCTGTAAAAGGACCTGAAAATTGTACAGTAGATACAGCATCAGACATGCCTGCATAGAACATGTGATTTTTAAATGATGACACAAATTTAGGATTAGTAGGTGCTGTTCCTCCGCCTGTAGCATTTATAACATCTACATTAAAACTAGTATCTATACTAAAAGCTGCATCTCCGCCTGTAGCTATCATTATCTTTTCTGTTCCGTTATAATTGTATCTTTCAAAATCATAACGATTGGCTGTGCTTTTGCCTGTAACTACAGATGTCCAACTACCTGTTGTGCCTGCACGAGATATTGTCCCACCACGAGCTGCTAGAACTACATCGTTAAATATAGCAACCATATCTACAATCTCACTAGATGATGATACTTGAGGTACTATATTACTATTGTATTTTGTAGTGCCTAGTATTTTTTTATATCCGCCTGCTATATCAGGTTCAAAATTTGTTAGTTGTAAAGCCTCTCCGGGTCTCATTGAAAATACATCTTTGTTTAAAACTAAACCTCCAAAACAACTTACAACTGTAGGTGCAATTTGAGATGTATTTGGCATTACATTATTCCTTTACCATAGTATCTTAAGTTAACTCTTTCGTCTCGCATATACTCTTCTTTAGTAACTAAATCTGCTCGTAATCTTTTCATACCATCTTTAAATTCTTTTTGTGCAATCATTGCGTGTTCAGGATCAGATCTAAGATTATATGCGTAGTATCTTGCTCTTGTGACTATTAAATCAGCGTATCTATCATCCAAATCAGGAGTATCTCCAGAAGAAGATAACTCAGTATGTTTCTTAAAATATTCATATACAATTGAATAATCACTCCTATCAGGTACAGGTGTTAAACCTAATTTACCACTTTGTGTTTTATATACATATTTAGGCTCACCTTGTACTGAACTTAAATTTGTTTTATCTCTTTCTGCATACTGTCTAATGTAGTCATCATAAGAGATGTATCGTAATCTTTTAGGACTTATGTTTCTAGACACTCTAACATAATCTATATCCATGTTAGTCGCTGTGCTAGGATTATTTAAAGTTACAAATGTAGTTTGTGCAGTTGCTGTAAAGGTTGTATCTAATACTTCACCTTCACCAAAATCAGTTACAGTTAATGTTGTATTTAAATTTTGAGTGCCTTCTGCTGCAGTTCCTACTTGTACTTTCAGTGCTTGTCCTGTACTATTAGAATCAAATGCTCTTACTTGTAATCTGTATTCTGTATTTACTCTAGTGCTAAATGATTGATGAGCTGCAAAATCATTTAATCTTAGTCGACCATTACCGCCACTATTATAAGCTGCACTGCCTTCTCCTGCTATTGTAGTCCAACTACTTATATCAGATGTAAACTCACCATTAGTAATTAGTTCTTTTGGTTTTAGATAAACTGTATCCCAATCTATTTTACGCCACTGTATATCCCCTGTTTGTGGAGAGTCTGTGGTAGGGAGAGCATATTCTCTTTGTCCTGCATTTGTATCTTGAAAGGTTTCTTTATGAAGACTAGGCAGTTCTTCTACCTCATTATAGATATCATGTAACGCTCTGTTAATAAAGTTTTTAACTGATGTTTGTATACCTCTACTACTAGAAAAATTTGCAGAAGTAAGTTCTACTTCATTCAAATCATTTAAAACTCTATTTGCTAATACTAAGTACGTTGCCATTATCTAGTAAATATTATTGCCTCCAATTTGGTATTTAATTCTTTTATCTGTTGTTCTAGCTTATCAATTTTATCAGAACAATTGCATTTATCTTTTTGTTCTTGTTGTAATATTTCTTCTTTTGTTTCAGTATCTGTTTTATTCCAAGTTGCCATATTTGTAAAAGGGGAGCATACGCTCCCCCCCTTTTTTTATATTATTATGATGAGTTTGAAGCAGTTTCGTCTGAACCGCTTACATCACACATTACTGCCCATACTCTGATTTTACTTGCGTTATCAGTTGCACCTAACACTTTGACATCAATTGTGTCTGCAGAGCCATATACATGACCTACGTTTGATGCGTTAGCTACTTGAGCACCGTGACCAGTAGATGTGGAATCTAATCCATCTATNTATCTATCTACGTCACCACCATCACCTAAATCAAGTGTTACACTTGAAGGTGAAGCTGTTAGCACTTCAAGTCCTGCATTGATAACAAGAGTTTCAGCAGGTACATTTAACATTTGTACTACATCATTAGCTGCTGGATCGAAAAGTGAAAAGTCCACTGTATTCTCTACCCAGTAAGGCTTCCTTCTAGTAGAAGGATGACCTGCGGTACCGCCAGTTGTTTTATCGACTGTTGCCATTAGTTATTCCTCCTATTAGTCAATTAATAAGTGTCTGACCATTAGTGCTTCTGTACGAAGTACTTTTCTGCCGAACACATGCAGACCTCTTACAATATCAGCAAATGAGTCAGGGTCTCTTACTACTTCTGTTTTTGCAATTGCATTAGCAGTAGCAGTTGAAGACATGTGACCAAACAATACTTTAAAGTAGTTTGCTGTTGAAGAAGCTGCAAAGTTATTAGTCATATAACATCTGAAACCCTGGATTAAACCATCCATTACTCTACCATTTCGTAGAGGGGATGCTGCATCTCCAGTGACAGATGCGTCTAGTAGTTTTGATGATGAACTTGCTAGAGCCTCGTAGAACTCAGGGCTAGCTAAGAACCATCTGTTCTCAAAAGGTACATCGTTTCCGTGTAATCTTTTAGATGCGTTTGCCATGATTTCTAATGGGTCTGTTTCGGATGAACCAAAACCAGTGTCAGTACCTGAACCATCGGAACCGATAGTTGTGCCTGCACCTGATACCATTGCTGCTATAACGTTTTCATCGTATGCATCTTTTAGAGCATATGCTCCAGAAGATGTTGCCAAAGCCTCGAAGTTTACATGAGATTGTCTTTCTTCGATATCGTCAACTTTAAAAGCGAACGCATTAGCTTGGTCTACAGTAAGCTGTAGTTGATCATCAGCCAAGTTTTGGATGTTGATCTGTCCACCTCTTGTGTATGAACTTACGCTAATTGTTGGTTCTTTAATAATGTTAACAGTATCTCCGTAGGCTTCAATCTCTCCTGCATAGTCTGTATTAGTAATATCTTCTACGACTGATGCGGTTCTAAAGAACTTCTGGACTTTTTGGCTATAGATAATAGGTAAAAAATTACCTGAAGGTAGGTTATCGTAACCTGCCGATTTTGATATTGCCATAATAATCCTCCTATAAGATTGTTAAAGATTAGCCATTAACTATTCTACCTTCTTTTCTAGCAAGATCTATTTCCTTCTCATATTTTTCAAACTGAGCAGGTTTCATTTTACTAATCTCACTCACCTTCCAAACTTTCTTAGTACTAGCGTCTACATCTTTTTTACTTGTAGAGGTTACTGACTTAGATGCTTCTAATTTAGAATTAGTTTTTTGCTTGGTAATATTCTTATCTGATTTGTATAAGTCTATTGCCCTAGCTGCTAATCTAGCATTAGTAGTATTACTATATAACCACCCTTTAATAACTTCATCTTGTTCTTCTACCCACTTATGAAAGTCTTCACTTTTTCTAAGATCTTGGTAGTCAGGATGTAGTTTAGCTAATTCGACTTCTGCCTTTTCTTGTTTAACTGCTATTTGTTCAGTCTCTAAAGTTTTTAATTCGGCTTCTACCTTTTTAGCTTTTTCTTCCGCTTTGGTATAAGCAATGGTTTCAATAATATCATAAACGTCTGGATACTTTTGTCTCCATGCATCTACCTCATCTTTAGTTTTAGGTAAGTTAATTTTGTCAGCATTCTCTTTTATCTGAGATTTTAGTGACTCAAGTTCTTCTTTGTGTTTTACTAAAGTAGAATCGTAATGTCGTTTAAGATCATCGTATCGTTTTTTAAACACTTTCTCTTCAGCATCTACAGGGCGTTCTTCAGTGGGAGTGGCATCTTCATCAGATGTGTCCTCTGAAACGGTAGCTGTATCGTCTGTTTCATCCTTATCTAAATCTTTTTTATATTTATTTCTATAAGGTGTAGGCTCGAGAAGAGCCTCGGTTGTTTGATCCTGTTCTTGGATCTCTTGGTTGTTTTCTTCCATTTTATCTCCTTTGGGTGCTGTGGAAGAACAGGTCGCCCTTTTCTTTTTTTAACTGGGGCTACGACTAAGCAGTCATAGGTGGCCTGTCCATTGTTGGTGATCCTAATCCGCCCTGAGGTGGAGTAGGANTTTCTGNCATCGCTGATGCAGAAACTGGTTGGTTATTTTGAGTCATGTCTTGTATGAACTCTTTCATAGATCCTTCTACACTATCTGAAGGATATCTATTACTAATAACCGAAACTGGTATTACTATTACAGGTTCTTTCGGACCTTTATCTTGTACTGCAGATATATCTACACCTTTTGATTGTAGTGCTCTTTTTACATCTGCTGTTAAATGCATATCTAATACAGCATCATCCATTGATACTGTCTGACCTTGAGCCATATTGTTTTGTGGCATACCACCCTGTGGGGGAGTTGCCATTGGGTCGTTCATCATTCCGTTTGCCATTTTATCTCCTTAATTATATCCCGGTGCTCCACCACCTTTTTGTCCAGGGAATGCTCCTCCGCTTCCCATAGTTCCATACTTTGCTTTTTTCTTTATAGTTTGTTGTCTTGATCTTGCAGCATCTTGACTTGCTTTAGTAAATCCTGCATATTTATTTTGCAGTTCTCTGCTCACTCGATTAACAGCGGCATTACTTCCATAGTCTCTACCTGGTGCTCCTGTTGCCCCTGTTCCTGGTGCCACATAACCTGGTGTTCCTGGACCAGAATCGCTACCACTATCTTCCATGGCATCATCTATATCATCTAGTATACTTTGATCTGCTGAATCAGAATCAGCCTTAGTTTTTTGTTTTGTTACAATATATTTATTTTCATCTTTTTGTATTTCAGATATTATATCTGCAGGATTAGTAACGCCTGATTGTATTAACTTATTTACTTCTGATTGATTTAATCTTTTACCTTTATAGAAATAATTACTACCCATTACGCTAAAGTCTCCAAAGTTTGATTTAATATCTTTAAATTGATTTTCAGATTTCATCATTTCATCAAATATTACACCCACATTAGCAGACCCAAATACTTTCATATCTTCTTTTTTAATATTCATATTTTCAAGAAAGTTTTTATAATAATTATTAGTATCCTCTAATCCAAAATAACCTGGTGTGTTTGCTAATACATTACCTTCAGGCACTCCGGGATTCATAACTTTTGTTTTCATTACATCATGAACTGCTCGAAGGTTTATAAATTTTTTACCGTCTTCTCCTTCAACTAGCATACCTGCTCTTTTTAATTCTGATTCATCTATAGCATTATCTATAAACTCTACAGCAGCCACTCCTGGAATAAATGCTTTTGCTAGTTGCCCTAGTGTAGTCTCATTAGGATTAGAATTATATTCTACTAAATTAGTTTTAGGATCGTAAGTATTAAAATCTATTTTACCTTCATTCTTTAATTCAAAGAATGATTCTATAGATTCTTTATTNTNTTNATAAGGATNANGCTTTGGCGGTTCAGGAGTATCACTACCTCCACCATCTTGCTGTGCAGGTGCTTCTACTAGTCTACAAGTTTGACTACCATCAGTTAAAGTTACAAGTTCATATCCTGGAGGACATGGGTTTGAAATAGGATCTTCATCTTCATCGCTATCTTGTTGGTTATTGTTTCCATATTGAAACTGAGAATCTGAACTAGAAAATGTAGCTGTGTCTATAAAAGTTTGTGCTACGTTTACATATGACCATTGTTGTGTTTCAGGATCATATTGTAATTGCATATTATTACCTGTATATTGCGATGTCATTTATTTAAGCTGTTCCCTCATCTTCAGGAGTTCCTGTAGCGAAGCCACCCTCCCCTGGAGTCGGTACACCTCCTGTACCGATGTTGCCACCACCAACGCCTGTAATGTCAGTTGGATTCGCTCCTGCAGGAGTTCCTCCACTAGAGGCCATTGGGGACTGTTGATTATTGCTTTCAGTTTGTTTGTTACCATTTGCCATTCCCATTATTTTTGCAAAGATCGCTGCTCGTTCAGGATCGTTAATTAATTTTTCAGGTTCAATATCTAGAGACTTTGCAATCTCTGATAAGATAGAGTGCCATCTAACAAATGGAGCCAAGTTTTGATTAGAAGCAACTTGTAAGAAAGTTAGTANTCTTTGAGATCTAACTTCTTTCTGCATTAGAGATGATGTACCTCTAGCTTTAATATCTAGATCTCCTTTAATTTCAGGAGAGTCATCATTAAACTGCATGTTCCATGCAAATAATGTTTCACCTAAAGGTCTTAGTAAAAAGTCATCAATGTTTTTTATAACTGTTTTTATACTTAATGCTGCAGCTCCCATTAACATTGACATGCCTGCTGCAGTTCTTGTTGTGCTTTGTACTCCTGTTGTACCGTGAGAGTAAGAAGGAATACCTGTAGCTTCATCTGCTAGCTGTCTAAACTTATCAAACATCATTAAGTTCTCTTGTGATGTGTTTGGAAATTTAACACCGTGAATAGCTTGACCGGGCATACCACTTTGTCTTCTAAATATCTTACCAGGAAATACCTTCATATCTTGACCTGGTACTAGCATTGTTTCATCTATATCAAATACAAGATTACCTGCTAGTGCTAAGTTATCAATCGCCATTCTTGCATGACCATTCATAATGGTTTGTGAGTCATCCATATTTTCTGGAATACCTACACCAAAGAACTGATAAGGATTAATTTCGTAAGGGCATACTAGATAAGGTAGTCTTGTAGGTGTAAAAGGATTTAAAACTAATCTAATAATCTCTCCATTACATACCCAACAGTTAACTTGAATCTCATCAAGTTCATCACTATCATCATCTAATTCTATTCCTGCTTCTC
>FUFK010753054.1_pt1 | contig 10637 bp, 20 predicted proteins | sample 1021851 | NCBI WGS metagenome assembly FUFK01 (sample SAMEA51879418, study PRJEB19060) | metagenome
ATGAAAAATAAAGGCACCCTATACGAGCAAATCTTCTTCCATGAAGCACTTGCGCATAATTATGAAGTCTTTACGCCATTAGGGGATTATCTACCCCAAGACTGCTTAGTTATGAATCAAGCAGGGAAAATCTATAAGGTTCAAATCAAAGGGACCGCAGATAAGGTTGCGGATAAATCACGCGGGGGAATGGGCAGGTATATGATCACCACCTCCGCAGGGGCATCACGCAAGGAAACCATCGACCCATCCAAAGTCGATATCCTCGCAGCCTATGTTGCCGCAGTTCCAACCTGGTACATCATTCCCATACTATCTCTTGACTCTGCCATTCGGATTTCGCTATATCCACACAATCCAACATCCAAGGCAAAGCATGAGAAGTACCGAGAGGATTGGGACTGCTTTAAGCAATAGGATATGCTGTAAGGTGTTGCCTATCAACACCACCGAAGTTTTTTTCAGAAATAAACAAGCAAAAATGCGTGACAATGGGCGGAGCTTTGCGGTGGGGGCGGAGCTTTGCGGTGGGGGCGTTATGGCGAAAAATTTCGTGGGGGGTGTGATGATAATATAGAAATTAGCGCGGACGACGGCAGACCCCCTCCCCCCCCGTCTGGCATATAAATTGTTGTTTTTGCGTAGTTTGTGCCAAAGCAGTTGTTTTTTAATATACTGCTAATGCCCTAGAAATGGGGGCTTCCAGCTTTTCNCTACTCAACNAANGGNAAACAAAGCCCTAAAATTGCACGATTTGCGATCTCGGAAAAGCAATAAATCAAATAACGCATCATCGCATCATGATATGTTGATATGTTATTCCGTGGAATGGAAAAATGTTACTCTGAGTAGAAATGGATTAAATTGCTTTAACCTTCTTCCCTTCCATACCCCTAAAACTGATCTCGTCACTTTTTGTAGTTTTGTGCTTGACGCGGTTTCAATCTTCTTGTTTTCTGTGCAAATCCAATGAGCGCGGCAATTCCGCCAAGCTCCTAAAACACAAAGATACATTATGAGATACTCACCAAAAACAAAACAAGGCAGAATTGAGGCAAGGGATCGTCGAATTGCTCAAATGATTGAAAACGGATGGGAATATGAAAAGCGCAATGATTGTGAACTCATCATTCTTACTCATGCTTTTTCCAACCATTGCGTTGCTATGGGATTCAAGGGAACAGCTTATAAACCATGGTTTTATTATCGTTTTCGAAGTACTGAAGCGCGGATTGAGTTCGTAAACAAGCAAATCGAAACTCTCAAAAGCCATGAAAGCAAAGGAAAAGCTTCGAGAAAATCACCCCCTGCAAGCGATCATTTCATGGTTGGAGATGTTCTTTATACTTCATGGGGATACGATCAAACCAATGTAGATTGGTATCAAGTCACAAAAGTAAAAGGTAAATCAATATGGCTCCGAAGAATTGCTGAAAATTCAAGTGATGTAGGTAATTGTTCAAGTGGCTATACTCAACCAAGAAGGTATGAATTTATAGGAGCAGAATTTCGCAAGACCGTTCAGAAAGATGGTTATGTATCTGCGAGCTTTGGAAGTATGAGAAAGTGGGATGGCAAACCAAAATATTGTTCTTCTTATCATTGATCCCTTGATACTACAAACAACTAAATTTATAGACATTGAAATACATTACTCGATCTCATTAATCATCCTTGCGCCTTGGTTCATTTTAGGCGCTTGGGAACTATTACAAGCAATACTTACAAAGAGAGGAAACTAGCATGACAAGAACACAAGCAAACCGAGCTTATCTAAAAATGAAACGCAAACTTATGGAACGCATGGGATATTCAAGTATTGATATTCCAACACTTCGCAATGTGCATCCAGAGTTTATGTATGCCAAGCAAAGGTTAATTAATGCAACAAAGGAGAAACTCGCATGATACACGCATCTAAACTTTTCCCACAAGCTCTTAAAGAAGCCTTCGAGCAAGGTGAGAGAGCGCGGAAAGAGAGAGAGAGAAAGGAGCGCAAGGCGGATGATCGTGGAGCGATCCGCGCTAAGCGTAAAGAGCGCGCACGCGCAAAGCAATTAACATTCAACCTATAATAACAAAGAAAGTAATAATATTATGAATGATGACATTGAACAAATAATCGCGGATAGCGACGGATTAAGCCATTTGAGTGATGGCGAGATGATACAAACATGCGAAACACTCGCGGAAGTTTTTTCGAGCGCTAGTGTTCGAGAAATTGAGAACCTCATCGCATTACTTAATCAAGCAAAAGAGAAAGCGGAGTTTTGAGCATGAGCGATACAAAAAAGAAAAATTACCCTTTGTCGATTAGCGTCCACGGTTCACCATTTGATCGCGGAGGGGCTGACTATTATTACTCACGTGGACGCAATCCCCATTACTACCCAAATGGCACATATCATGAGCCAAGGATTGAACTTAAAGATATGTCAAAAGAGCAGGTCAATGAGTACAATGATGGATATAATGAAGCACAAAAATTAGGATTTAAAAAGGAATATTAAAATGAATGATACAAAAGAGAAACACGCCACACACACGCCAGGACCTTGGGTTGTTAAGCACGATAAAGAGGGTCTTCCGTTTATCGGAGTTGCATCAGACCCGTGGACATATCCTGGAACGGTTGCAACGGTTGAACAAGAGAAAGACGCGCGATTGATCGCGGCGGCTCCGGAGATGTTGGAGATGTGCAAGCTATTTGAAGAATGCATGTCGAGACATATTAGAGCGGAAAGGAGAAAGCTATTAATGATCCACGCAAGTAAACTCTTCCCCCAAGCGCTTGATCGTATCCACGATCACTTGGAGCGCGTCAACGAAACCATTGATGGTAAGGATGGATATGATGCGAGCTATGAACTAGCAAAGGTCCGCGAGGTACTCGCCAAGGTAGAGGGGGGTGAGGGATGAGGTTGTATTTGGTTTCAAAAACATTTGAGAAGTACACCCAAGAGGGCGAGGAGATAGAGGATGGCTTTGTTTTCGAGGAGGAGAAATGCACTTTGCGTGAAGCGCTCGATCATGTTGATTCACTTGGTTCAATAGATTATCACGATTGCGAAAACTTCTATCCTTGTGACATGGACCAAAACTATAGGACGGGAGAATGGGAAAGAAACGCGGTGCATGTAAAGTGTATCAGCAAACCAGCACAACGGGCTTTCGATAAATGTATAAACAAGGAGATACGATAATGAGCGAGGAGAAACAATTCAAATTTAACTACACTATTGATACGGCAGATTGGGGAAGTGGTTGCGAAATGGACAGAGAGAAATGCGAGGTACTCGCCAAAATAGAGGGGGGTGAGGGATGAATATACTTGACGAAATTTACGAATACGCCAAAAAGCATGGCATTGATTGGACACCAACGGGCGGAGGATGCGATTTCATTATCCGCACTATTGGTAGAACTGAACTAAAGCTTGCTGATCCTGAAGATACGGGATGGTGTCCCGATAGTATTGATGATGAATGCGTTGTTTGCATCGAGAATAAGGCTAATATGAGCAAAGAGGTAAAAAAATTTCCTAACTGCCGTGAAGCAATCAAATGGATGGCCGAGGCCAAGCCATGACTAAGCCAAACGAATCCGATACCATTGCCCGCATGTGCGTGGGCCTTAAGTTTGCAGAAGAAATAACTTCCTAACCCTATACCCCCTCAAAAAAGGCTTTTACATGCAAACATGAGTCTTTACCCTCGTAAGAGATTAAAACGCCTTCTGGGGTACAATGCTGTAGCTTAAACGGCATTTCTGTAATTTATCGTATTGCTTTGTAGTTAATAAATATCCTCATCATCATAATTATCGTTCAAATGCCCTTCAGGTTTAAAACGCCCTAAGTTTTTCGTGAACATGAGTATGCAAGCAAGATCATTTTCTCCATTTCGATTCTTTGCAACATGAACCCGTATCTTTTCATGGAGTGGATTTTCTTTCGATTCGGAACTTAGGAGAAAGCAGGAATCACAATCCTGCTCAATACTTCCAGAATCCCGTAAATCGGAAAGCATAGGCTTACGGTTTTGCTTTTCCAACTCTCTGCTCAATTGAGAAAGGGCAAGGATTGGAATCTCAAGCTGCACCGATATTTGTTTTAAGCTCCGAGAAATGTGGGTGACTTCTTCCACCCTTGACTTGTAACCTGGTGCGGAAAGAAGTTGAAGGTAATCAATCACCGCCAGTCCGATATCTCCCTTCGCTCGCTCTTGGACGAGAAAGGCGCGGAAGGAATCAAGGGTGGATTCCGCGTCATCCTTAAAGGTAATAGGCCAATGTCTCATTCTTTGCTTTGAGTCTTCAAGCTTCTTCTTATGAGCGGGAAGTAGGTCTCCCTTTCGGCACGGACGAGAAACCCCGCTTTCACGGGAGAGCAATCTCCCGGCACATTCTGCGGCACTCATCTCAAGGGAAGCGTAAGCTATGCGGTATCCTCGCTTTGCAATCTCATGGGAGAAATGGATAGCTAAAGCGGATTTACCAATTCCTGGACGGGCGGCGAGGACATAAAGTTTTCCAGGGTGGAAACCTCCGCTAAGTGCCTCATCTAGCTTTGGGAAAGATGTGGAGATGGCGGAAGAATCCCCCGCATCAATGGCGAGAAATTCGGAATATGCTTCATTAGCGGCTTGTCCAATCTTGACTTGTCCAGTTCTTCTGGTTAGCGCCTTGGCAACCTTGGTGTTAAATATCGAAGCTATCTCTTCCGCACTCTTTCCGTCTTTGAGAAGATCCATTGCATGATGTATGGAATGCTCCGCAATTCTTCGGTTTCTGGTTTGCTCAACCTGCTCCACATAGCGGTCCACTTTTCCACCTCCATGAAGCTCAACTAAATCCAACGCTTCTGCTTTGAAATTGGGTAGCTCAATCGCAACATCCACCTCATTTAACGGTTCTGAGGATGAGGCTAAGAGTTTAAAGATTTCGCGATGGGCTTCGATTGTGAAGTCCTCTTCTGTCAACCTCTCTACTGCGGTGGCCGATGCTCGGCCGCTATCATCTGCAAGACATGCCGCTAAGACTGCCTGTTCTGAAACTAAGTAATCCACTAAAGATATTTAAGCTTCGGCTCCGGTTGTGGCATTCGCTCCTTAATCCATCCACGACATGCGTTGCGAAAGGTGGCTTCCCAATCCGCCTGGGTATGTCCCTTTCCTTTCGCCCAGTCGATAAACATCGCAACGGCAATGCTATGATCTAAACCTTCGCCTTCAGCTATGCTACGGGGTGGAGAAAAATCATCGGAGATTGGGGTAGTCTTATTCTTTCTAGGCTTAGAATTGGATTTGCCACTTTTTTGGCAATTAGCGTTATATATATTATTAATATTCTTGGAAAGAATATCCGCGCGCGCGAGGGATTTTACTAAAAACCTCCCTAAAACATCCCAAATATATCCCGAAAATACGGCAGATGGGGTAGTGCCGTAAAGTCTACAATACTCTTGTAATATATCATTATGCCACTTGGGTATGCGTAGTCGGATTTCCACCTTATCTTTGTTTTTTTCGCTCATCTTTGCCCTCCCATCATGGTGTTAAATAAGGTGAGTAACAGCCAAAGAAATGTGGCACTTGCGGCAGTAAACAACAATGCAAATATGATGTATTCTGTGAAGTTTCTCATGGTTATTTACTCCTTATTACTGAACCAATTGCTAAAGCTTGAAAGAAAGCGATTGTTTCTTTCGTTGGAGTGACTCCATGAACACGATTCACTCGGTCCCTGACTTTTAGACGTGCAGTTACCATTTTTAATACTTGTGCATTTTTCAAACGATTGTAAGTACACGCTTTTCTGTATTCTATTTCTCGTTTTTCCTTATGAATACTTCGCTCTATCTCGCTGTAATGTTTAAGGACTTCGTGGTATGCTCTTGATACAGAGTTGTTACGGCATCTACCATTATCATGCTTGAAATATGGCATACCATTGTAATGGTTCATCNTATATTTAAGCATAAATACTTTACCNCNNNNATCGTGCAATGGCTCTGTGTACACTCGGTANTAACCAGGTTTATCTATAATCCAAAACCAATTNCTGCGNCCTCTATACGGATTTGCAAAAGGGCATTTGACATAAACCTCAATACAAGGATTTCTATACTCTCTTGATTCCCATGTTTCCGGATTGTTGTAATGTGTATTTATTTCTTCCTGCGAAATATATCTGAGTGGGTGATAACAATTTTCAAGCGTCCATGAATTAACTTCTAGTTGGAACCTCAAAGGAATTTTTTCATTATCCTTTAGGTCTTTATTATGCAGTCGATATACAAAACCATAAAACTTTCTGTGAGTTCTATCGTAATCTCTTCTATTTTTGCACTTATATCTGTTGCGCTTGGATCTCATAGTTGAGTAAGCAGTTGCTTCATTTCTGCCCTTGTAAGCTCTGTATTTTTACGAAATATAATTTTACCCTTTTGAAAATAGTACGGTAATTCTTGTGGCTTTAAGTCCTCTTGTAGTTTGTTGTTTTCGATGTATGCTTTTTGCTCACGCAATGAACGCAAATCACCATCTCCAAACAATTGAAGAATCTGCTCACTACTTGCATCTAATGCACTTACCTCAAGCACATCTCCGCCAGATATAAGCAGTTCAAATTTTTCTCCTTCAAAGACACGATTCTGTAAACTATATGGTAATCGCTTTACGATATTTGTTTTTTTCGGGTCAGACATACCACCAAGAATAAGTTTTGGATGTATCCATTTTCTGCCAATAGCTTCAAATTGTTTCCATGCTTTGGCAGGTACAATATCACTAAACTCAAGTTGCATCTTTTCTGCATTACTTGGATCTTGATCGATTGCTTTAACATAAACTTCACCTGCTCTTACGAATCCATTTATGCCTGATGTAATAGCCTGTTTAAATTCAGCGATTAATTCTTCTGTTGTAAGTTGTAATTCCGTTATCATTTTATTCTTCCTTCCATTGTTGTTTATTAAGAAGAGCCACTAGATCACTCAATCGACAAGTGAACATACTCTCCGAGTTATTTTTTCTGTGAATTACACAGGGAGGCTTGTCTCCTGCGTCACGAATTGATTGTGTCATGGCATCATATAGCATTAGACGCTCAGTTCTTTTAGCCTCGATATGAAACGGGAACTCCTCACTTACCACATCAGGACTATCCCCGCCACCGGAGAATTGTTGTCCTCGGCGGCTAGGGAATCCATTATCGGATAAGTAGTTTGCTAGTTCTCGTTCGTATCGTTTGCCCTTATTACGACTCAGTTTCCCCATCACCGCAGTCCTCTGTGAAGGTTATTGTAAGATCGGGATCACTAACATTGTCCAAATCTTCACCTTCAATCAAGGCGAGCATTTGCTCTATTACCGCCATAGCCACCACAACCGCGCCGTTAAAGTTGGAATCTTCAATATGTTGTTTTGCGAAAACAATTCCCTGCTTCAAACGCTTTATCTTTGTTTCTCTGTCAATCATGCCGCATCCTTTCCTTCCGCATCCCAAGTAAGAGCCTGTGCAAAATCATTTATATCCAAGGTTCTTTTGTTTGCGATATACTTTGTTTCCAATCCGTATTGCTCCACAATCTTGTAGACAAAATGCCTGCCGACATTGAACTTGCGAGCTATGTCCTGCATGGACAAGCGATTGTAGTTTCGTGTCAGCTCTAGGGTCTTTACCCCATCGCCATAGCCAGGCCACACTCCACTTGATACACAACTTGCCCATAGCTTACACGCCCGCCTCATCGGTTCCCGATGCCGAGCAATGTCATAAGCTTCCAAGGTGTAGCAAGCGGATACATAAGGTGGCGTTTTTTCAACGCATACAAAGATGAATTGCTTGGGCGAATATCCTAGCTTTCGCAATCCCTCCAGGTACCAACAAGCTTGGAAATCATATCCAAATTGGCGCACACTCTTGGCAAATCCGCGTTCACTTGCATCCATTGTAGACTTTAAATCAATGACCACTTCTGCGCTTGGACAATAGAGATCGGGGCGTACCTTGCACTCTGCTCCTTCTTCCATAAAGAATCCAGTTCCTTCAATGATGCAATCCACATCGCTCATATAATCCTTGAGAACCGGATTATCTCGTGCTGCACCTGCCATTTCCATGCAGATATTGTAATCGCTTTGATTGAGCCAACGCTTCTCTGGATTCTCAATTTCCATACGCTCCATCTCTGCTTTGTACGCATTTGTGCGTGGACCATTGCCATCGATCTCCGCAGGTTTAGCACCATATTCATAGTCCAACTTCATAGGTTCTAATACTGCGGAGTGGAAGCACCCACCCATAAGTAAGGGTGTGGTGCTTGGACTCGGATGGTCCATCCTATGCTTCACATGTGCCGGAGAAGTTTTATTTAAGGATGATGCGGTACTACGGGATAACTCTGGAGATGAATGGTATTCTTCGTTACTTATATCCGTTCTTAATCCCATCAGAAAGGTTCTTCCTCCTCTCCCGCCTGCTCTTCAACTTCTGCTTCAGCGAATGGATCTTCACCACGATACAAAGCAGATAAGTCCACCTCTTTGCCTAGTATCATTTTCCGCTGTTCCTCGGTCATCTTCTTGTGAGGCTTTGNNGTNACNGCATATTNTGNNTCCATACCCTCACCNTTNCGAATNATNGCNATATCATACTTNCNNNAATCNCCCCACTCNTCATCATTNCCNAGNNTNACNANNTNATCCTTGATGCNNCGCTGTGTNATNTCCAAGANCTGGACTGANTCNGTNGCATAATTNTANACNTTNAATGCNAANAACTCTTTNGGNTTATCNNCAAANNTACGAGGTTGAGTCTCATCCACTTGCCACCGAAATGGTTTACGATTACCCTCATCATCTTCACCCCATCCAATCATTCCGGTAATAAATCCACCGTCTTCTAGAGTGCCTACGATTCGAATCTTGTTCTCCCCCTGGTCCAACTTCATATAGCTACCACTACCACCATTACCGCCCGTATTTGGCGCTCGTTTAATATTATCTAAGAATCCCATATATTTTGTTGTTTTTCCGTATTGACATACTTTGTAGTTTATTGTTTTAGTCTTAGAATTATGAAACAAAATACAACAAAGCCACTATCACTTCGCCTGTCTCCATCCGTTCGTAAGACCGTTAAAAAATTGTCTGACGAATCTGGAGTTATCCAGTCGCAACTCTTTGATCTAATTCTTCGCGCAGGTTGTACTGCGATTGAGAAGAATGGAAATAAGTTCCAGTTGCCCCTAAAGTTTGAGCTTGTAGACTAGCCAGTTCGCCAATCAATTCTTGGATACCTATTGTGCTTGGAGCTTCCGCATGGATGGTAACATTTTGCCCTCCATCATGCTCAATCCTAATGCCATTTATTTCTATAGTAGTCATTTGTAGTTTTATATTGTATACGATATTTATCGTTTGTTATTATTGGGGTAAGTCTAGCGACTAGATAATATACTGGGCATCCCGCAGTATATTTTTGCGGTCATCTCTACTGACGAGTGACCTAATGCTCTTTGGGCAATAAAAGCATTGTTACCATTGAGTCGCATAGTCCTGTGACCTGCGTATTTTCGTAAGCGGTGAACCGGACGCTTGTCCGTAATTCCACACTCTTCCTTTAAAAACTTTGGGAACTCCCGTGTAATCCGATCCTCTTGGGCAGTAATCACTAAATCACTATCCACACTTCGATGACTTAAAATTTCTTGCCACCACCAAGGATCGCAGACTCGCATCTGAAAATCTTCATCGGTTGCACCACGAATCCCCTTTGGCTTAGATATACGAATTAATTTATTTTCGTCATAATCCTCAGTAAAATCAGAATACTTGCATCGCAGTATCTCAGAGCTACGCAATCCAATTCCGTATGCCAATGCGTAAGCTAAATAAAGTTGAGGATCAGTCTCCTTCAATGCCTCGCATCGCAACTCAATTAAATCTTCTTCGCTTCGACTTGCATCGAATTGTTTTACCTGGACGCTCTCAACGCTCATTGCGATCCAGTTACTAAAGCAGGAAGTATCAATGCCAATTTGCTTGTAATACTTTATCCATTGCTTGGACAAAAGAGATCGAGCTTGTCGCATATTGTTATGTCCTGCTCTTCCCTTACGCACCAAATAATCTTCGCAGATTGGCATTCCATTTGCCGCCTTCTTTGCAAAGCTACGGATATCAGCAGTCTCTGGATCAACGCCACAATCTTCTAATACTGCTATACAGCGTAATGCGTTGGCATGTTTAGTGGTATCACTTGGTTGCCTTCCACTTGGTAACTTAGAGGTCTCATAAGTCCAGATAAAATCCTTAATGAGTGGAGTCTTGCGGGTCTCACACTCTAAGTTTGCGTCACGCACAATCTGATGCACTTGTGATTCAGCGAGTGCAAAATCTGAAGTCGAGGTACTAATCTGACGCTCACGACCTTCTCGATCTGTGAAATGTACAAACCAATTGCCTGACTTATGGGCAATTAGTCGGGGTGACATCCCTTTAAAATGCTGACATGTTCTCTTGTGTAAAGTGTAAACCATCGATATTAATTTTTTTCATATCGCGTCGAGGGATTGAACCTCGTACTTCACACTTCCACTCTATTAAGAGTCAACTGCTCTACCAATTGAGCTA
>FUFK010043113.1_pt1 | contig 10636 bp, 10 predicted proteins | sample 1021851 | NCBI WGS metagenome assembly FUFK01 (sample SAMEA51879418, study PRJEB19060) | metagenome
ATTTTGAAGATNGGCAAAGTAAAGGATATTTTGAANTAGAANTNGGACCTGGNAGAGAATTTGATTATCCTCATTTATTTTTTAATTATAAAGCAAATGCTAACTTTGTAGATTATTCTAAAAGTGGAGGTATAGCACGTCCAAGAATGAAAATGCCTGAAGTAGAAATTAATTATTGGATAGATGCTGAAGAATTACCTAGAATGTGGGAGCAAATATCAATGAGTTTAAGAAATGTTATAAGACATGAAATTGAACATTTAATGCAAAGTGGTCCTAATGTTAAAGCAGGAAAAGAAAAAGCATCTGACTACAGAGAAAGAGAAGAATTAAGAACAGGTAAAAAGCCGTGGTGGAAAATTTGGAGAAAAACTTTAGGTACCCCTGACTATTATAAACTAGAAAAAGAAGTAGATGCTAACTTACAAGGATTGTATTTACAAGCTAAAAAATCTAGAAGGCCTTTAAAACAAGTAATTGATAATTATGTTAAATATACTTTAAATTTACCTATAGAAGATCAAGAAGAAATTAAAAGAATTTGGGCTGAAAGAGCNCCNGNATTNAATATNCCTTTAGAAGAAGGTAGAAAAAAGAAAAAAGATCCTAAAAAAGGTACTGGTAAAAAACCTGAAGGTAGTAGTCGTAGACTTTATACTGATGAAGATCCTAAAGATACAGTAAGAGTTAAATTTTCTACAAGACAAGATATTGTAGATACATTAAATAAAAAATCATTTAAAGCTAAATCTCACGCTCGTCAATCTCAGGTTATTAATTTAATTCATCAAAGAGTTAGAGCAGCTTATAATAGAGCTAAGGATCCTAAAGTTAGGAAAAGACTAAAAACTGCATTAGATTACGCCGAAAAGAGAAAAGAAGCATCTAAAGCAAAAACACAAAGATTGAAAAAACAAAAAAATGAAAATGTAGCTCCTAACCATGATGGTAAAGCTGCCCCATTTGGTTCTGGGTATGATAAAGTAAAAGAAAGAAAAGGATTTGGAGGTAGAAGCCGTTATAGAGCTATTGAAAAAAGAGGAGATAAGTATTATTATATTCAAGATAATCCATTTTCCCCAGGCATAAGACAAGAATTTGGTCCTTATAAAACCAAGGAACAGGCTAAAAAGAAAATGAATTCATTTCCTCCCTCTACTAATTATAGAGATATTAATGAACAACAAACATATAAGATTTTTTCTGATATGGATGGTGTTATTACAGACTTTAATGGTAGATTTGAAAAATATTCTAAGGGTATTCCACCATCTGAATATGAAAAGAAATTTGGTAAAGAAAAATTTTGGGAATTAGCTGATGGTGAAGGTGTAGCGTTTTGGGTAGGAATGCCTTGGATGGATGATGGAAAAAAATATTGGAATTATATTAAAAAATATGATGTAGAATTATTATCCTCTCCTTCAAGATCAGAAACTTCTAGATTAGGTAAAAGACTATGGGTTAGAAATAACCTCCCAGGAATAAAATTAACTTTAGCACAAGCTTATAATAAAAGAAATTATGCTGCCCCAAACCATATATTAATAGATGATAGAAAATCTAATATAGAACAATGGAGAGATAAAGGTGGAATTGGTATATTACATACCTCTGCTGAAGATACTATTAATCAATTAAAACAATTAGGATTATGAGTTCATTAAATACATTAGCTGGTGGATATAAAGGTGGATCCCCTAGAGTTAGAAGTGAAAATTCAAAAAAAGTAACTATTTCTCCCCCAACCCCTATAGATGTAAATCAATTTGTAAATCAAATTAAAATGTGGGTTGATAGTGGTAAATTAAGTAAAGAAGATATTCAAATATTAATTACTGAATTAAATAAAATATAATGTCAGATAACGTTTTAAAAAAACAATTCCAACAAAAAGATGTACAACGTTTACGTAATTTAGTACAAGGCAAATATGGAGATAAAGTTGGACAAAGTGTAGGTTACTCAAAAACAACTATTGACCATAAAGAAGGAGATATATGGGAAGAAGATGGTCGTAAATGGACTATTAAAGAGGGTATCAAACAAAATATTACTAAATTAGATGCTGCTAAAAAAGCTCATTTAATGCCTATTTTTTGTCCCTGTTGTGGTTCTAAAATGAGTGTTGCTGTTGATAAACCCTACTATAACTTACATAAAAAATGTCTTAATTGTGTAGTTGAATTTGAACATGAATTACGTGTAGCAGGTTTATATGAAGCTTATGAAAAAAGAATTATAAATTCTGATTTAGATGGATTCATTGAAGATTTTAAAAAGTTTATAGAATCTGAACTTACAATAACAAATAATTCATTTATTACAGAACAAGGTGATGTAGAAAAATGGATAGGTGCTCCTAATAAAGAAAAAGTAATGAAGGGGTTAGAGAAAACAATTGAACACTTAAATAGTCTGAAAAGATAACATAATTTTATATATTTATAAATAAAAATCTAATGGGAAATTTCGATACCACAAAGTGGTTTAAAAACCAATATATCAAGGAACATGTAATTAATGAATCAGTTTTAATTAACCTTAATGATTTAACCTTTGATATGGTTACAGATACATTTAAGGATAAATATAAAAATGTTCATTTTACAAGAATGCAACCTGATGGAAAAGAAGGACCATCTTATAGAGACGCTGTACATTTTCCTAACCCTGATGATTCTTTGACATTAGTAGGTGATATGAAAGCTTTTGAAAGTTGGAAAGAAGGTACTCTTCAAAAATATGGAAAGGTTGATGTTGAACTATTCCCAGAAGAAGATACTTGGTTTGATAAAGTTAAAATCAAGGATGAAAAATTTCAAAAAGATAAAGATGATTATAGTAAAGCTAAAGCTGCTTATTTAGACAGAGAAAGAGCAGCAGGCAGATTTACTGGGTTAGATTAATATTATGAAAGACTTAAAACAAATACAAGAATTCTTTGGTCCTCCTGCAGATGTAAATACTGCGTATCGTGTTGACTTTACTAGAATTAAAAATAAAGAAGTAATAAAAGACTTTGAATTATTTAAGGATCTTGAAAAAGCTAAGTCTAAATTTGAACAGCTTAAAAAAGATCCTTTTATGGGCTCTATAAAGATAGAAAAAATTTATGGTGGTCAAAGTGGTGACGGTGATCGTTACTTAGGTGGTAGTGAAGAAATTGGAAGCTATAGCAACCCAGTAAACAATACAAAATCAAGTGAATTAACTGATGAAGAAAATGATATAAAAATTTATATGACTAGCCCTTCATTTATTAGTGCAAAACGAGGATATAAAGAAAAAGAAGATTTAATGGCTTATTTAGGTAGAAGAAAAAAAGCTACTTCTGATTTTGTAAATGACACTTTAGAAGAAATGGATATTAATGATCCTGTTCTTGTGAAAGCAAGGGCAGCTAAAATGAAAGCTAATCAACCTAAAAAATCTATTAACCCTAATTTTAAAGCAGTTAAAAATGCCTCCAAAATAGCATTTCTTAAAAAAGAAAGAGCTCAATTAATGAGAGATATGGAGCAAGAAGCTGAGCCAGAAGGAGGACCTATTGCTGATGAATATGGTAGTAAATTAAATCGTATTGATGCCGCAATTGCTAAATTAGAAGGTAGAAAAGAAATGACTTATGATCAAGCAATAGCTGAAGATGAAGATAAGGATAGTAATATAGTACCTGAAGCTGAATTAATCTTACCTAGAGGTAAAAAAGCAGTATTACAAGCCGAAGACACAGATTATAAAAGAGGTTTAATAGTTGAACTACTAGATAATGGTGGTTACGAAATGGCTTATTGGTATGATAAACCAGACAAACCATACCCGGTTGAAATACTAGTTGATGGTCAAAGTATTAAGCCAGATGGTAAGGTAGTTGAAATGAAATTTCATCCACAAGATTATTATGATGAGCAAGATAAATTAAATGAAGTTACTCGTTATAGTGGTTTTTTAAGAAACCCACCAGAACCCACTCCAGATTCAGAACCATTTAACCCAACAGGAGCAGTAGCAGAATTTAGAGAGGATTTAAGAGCATTATTTGGTAAATTTAAAGATGAATTAAACAATCGTAAATTTATAGGAGGAGTAGCTGAAGTAATGGTTAACTGGAAATCACTTTTAAGAAGCCAAATGAATGAATCTATTAATCTTAGTGATTATAATGAGGATATGGAAAAGGTTATTAAAAGGGGTATAAAAAGAATTAATATAGGCAGTTCTGATGAAGAAGATCTTTTATATTATGTTCATAATAACTGGATGGGAGGAAATATAACCGCAGAAGAAGCTATGAAAAAAATTAGTGACTATCTTAGTCCAATGAAAGAAAATATAGATGAAGGAGATACTTATGAAAAAATGGCTGCTAAAGGAAAAAAAGCAGGTAATTTAAAACAAGGCACTGTTAGAAAAAGGCTAAATATACCTAAGGGAGAAAAAATTCCTATTTCTTTAATTAAAAAAGAAATNTCACGTATAAAGAAAATGGATAACCCAAGTGAAAAAAATAAAAAATATTTAAAAGCACTTAATTTAGCTAAAACGCTAAAAACAACAACTAATGTCAATGAAATGGAAGCAAAAGAATTTGTAAAAACTGTAAATGATGAGTTTGATTTAGAAACTCTTGAATTAATGAAAAAAGTAATAGATTCTAGAGTAGAATTACTTAATAAAATGAAAGATGTAGCTAATCCTAGAACTGTAGTTAAAGGATTTAGAAGATATAATGAAGTAGCTGAAACTATTAAATTTATAAAAGAAAATAATCCTACATTTACAAAAGAAGAAGTAATTGCTGAATTAAAAGTAATTAAAAAATTAGGTGAATCTTTAACTGAAGAATTATGTGCTGCTGGTAAGGCCTACAGAAAAAGACGTATGGCAGCAGGTGAAAAATCCTCAGCATATTTAAGTGGTAGAGCTGTTAAAGTTTGTAAAGGTCAAATGAGCGGTAGAAAAAAGAAAAAGAAAAAGTAATAAAATGATTACTGAGGATAGAGTATATGAAATAGTAAAAGAATCATTACGTGATTGGTTTAAAAAAGAAAACTGGGTGAGAATCAACACCTCAGGTAATATAACTGGTCCTTGTGGTACTATGAAGAAAGGTAAAGCAACAACAAGATGTTTGCCCAAGAAAAAAGCCCAATCATTAACTAAAGCACAAAGAAAAGCTACTGTAGCTAAAAAAGTAAGAGGCAGTAAAAAAGGCAAACAATTTGTAGGTAACACAAAACCCGCAAAATACCGTAAAAGATCGAATAAGAAAAAATCTTAACATATTTATAAACAAACCCAACTAAATAAATTTTAAAATGAAAAAATCAGAATTAAAAGAAATGATCAAAATGGCGATGCTCGAAGATGCTCGTACAGATGCTGAGCAAGAAGGCTATGAAGATGGTTTCAAAGATGCCAAAGAAGACATCAAAGATAAATTAAAAGATATGAAAGTATCAGAACAAGAAGACGTTAGCGTTGAAGATGACGAAAACGTAAGTGTTGATGATACTGAAAATGTTAATGTTGATGTTGAAAAAGACATTGATGTTGATGATGTATCTAAAGAATCAGACATTGAAGTTAAATCAGAATTACCAGGTGAATCTGCTGATGTATCTGCAGTATTAGGTCTCTTAACTAAAGCTCAAGAAAAAGCTGAAGGAATGGGAGATGAAAAACTAATGGATCAAATCGGAAACACAATTACTTATTACACTAGAACTCATGTTGTTAAGGGAAGTGAAATGATGGAGGAAGACGTAGATGAAGCTATGAGAGGACCAGTTGATATAGATGAAAAAGACGAAGACGTTAAAGAAGCTATGAGAGGACCTAAGGATATAGATGAAGAAGATAAAAAAGACGTTAAAGAAGAATTAACTGAAGAGGTTAAAAGATTTAAAAAACTAGCAGGCCTAATTTAATAAGTTATTTTTTAATAAAATTTATAAGATGAATACACAAGAACTATTCGAAAGATTAGATGTTTTGTTTGAAACATTTAAAGTAGAGCATGCTGCAAAATCAAAAGCAGCTCATGGTCGTGCAAGAAAAGCACTAGGTGAAATTAAAAAACTTGTAACTGAATACAGAAAAGCTTCTGTAGCAGAAGATAAAGCAAAATAAAATGGCAATAAACGAACGTAAACTTACAAAAGCTGAACTCAAAAAGAGAGAAGACGTTATTATGAATATGAAAAAAAACAAGAGGGATCTTGTTAAAAAGTATGGTAAAGACGCCGAAGCTGTAATGTACGGTCGTGCTACTAACATAGCTAAAGGTAAAAAAGATCCTAAATTAACAGAGTTAATTAAAGATGCTTTAAAAAAACCAGTAAAAGAAGCAAACGCTTTTATTGTAGCTGCAGATAAAGCCAGAGACGCAGGAAAAAAAGAATTTGAATTTCCCGAAGGTAGTGGTAAAATGCACAAAGTTACTATCAAAAAAGATTTAGAAGTAAAAGAAAATGAAGAAGTAAGTGAAGTAACACTTCCCTCTTCAGTACTTTTAAAAATGGCTTCTGAAGTTACAGATGTAAAAGATTTAGCTAAATTATTAAAAGGAGTTTATACTGCAGTACAAGATAAAGAACAAAAAGATTTTTCTAAAAATCAAAAATTTGGAAGAGTTCTTAACTTTTTAAATGATATCATAGATGATAAAGAAGATGTAAGTGAAGACTTAGATTTAGGCCATATTGATAATGAACCTCATATGATAAAAGGTGATTTATATAGAATCGGTAAAGCATCAATGGATTTATATAAAATGGTAGACCAATTTGATGGAGCAGGAGAAGTTGATTTTCCATCATGGTGGCAAAGTAAAATATTCAAAGCTAAGGAAGCATTAGTTGGGGCAAAACAATACTTAGAATTTGAACTTAATGAGCCAAGAATAGATGCTGTTGTAGATATTGCTACAGACGTAGTAGATGAGGATATTAATCAATTAGGCGTAGATAGTGATACTGGATTTAAAGCATCATTATACACCCCAAATGAAATGGGTGATGAAGCAGTTCATAATAGAGCAGCTTCAGGTGCATTTGAAGAAAGTCAACAACCAATAAAAGAAAATATGAATTATGATAAATGGCGCCGTGCCTTTAACGGAAAAGCATTTGCTAATAAAGTAATATTAGTAGAAGATCCTATGGGTAATAAAAAAAGATATATCATTTTCTTTAGATATAAGGAAACACCAAGAGCAGATATAATTTCTTTAAATGAAAGACATATAGGCGGACATGAAGGTAGTGGAATGCCGTTTGCTATGTCCAATATGCAAAATAAACCAGAATATTTATTTACATCTGATGATAAATTTGAATTTGGATCTGATGATTATTTTGAAAGATTTTTAGAAGAAGGTTCTAAAGGATTAGAAAATTTATTAAAGAACTTCTTAGGTGGACAAAATGTTGATAATGCAATTAGAAAATGGTTTGATACAGGTGTACAAAGAGTAGTAAAAATTGAACCAGCAAAATATTTTGATTCAGCAGCTGTAAATGAAAATATGAATGAAGCCGAAATTAGCAAACGTGAAGAAAAAGTATTAAAAAAGATTGCTAAACAATTAAAAGGATCAGTTAAAGCACATGATCAACAAGCTGATAAAATTTTAAAAGCTTTAAAAGAAGGTTTACCAAAAGGATTTTTTGATAAAAAAATGAAAGCTAAAGATGAAGTAGGTGAGGATTTATTAAGAAAAGGAGGAAAAATAGATATAGCTTTAGATGCATTAGAAAAAGCAGCAAAAGAAGCTAAAATATCTGGGGATAAAGCAAGAGAGTTATTTGCTAAATTTAAACAAGAAATGTCAGTTTCAGAACAAATGCCAGGTGATCCAGAAAGATTTGTAGGGTCAGGAGGTGATGAAATTGATTCTGATAGTATTGCTAATGTAACAGTTGATAGACCAGATAAAGATGCTGAAATAGGATTGGGATTAGAAGAAGATTATGATTCATTTGTTTCAAAATTAAAAAAGCAAGGTAAAAGCGCAAAAGCAGCTAAAGCTATAGCTGGTGCTGTTGCTTCATATAAAGCAAAAGGTGGGGGTAAAGGCCCAACTGCAAAACAGAAAAAAAGAGCTAAGTAATCATGACAGCGGCAGAACTAAGGGAAAAGATAAGATTACTTGTCCCAGCTGTTGTTGGGAGCAAAAAACAAGCAGAAGCAGCTGCTGTAGAATATGATGAATTAACAAAATTTCCAGAATTAAAAGCTGTTATAATTGACTTATTGACATATGAATTTGATTCATTTCTGTCTTCTATTGATTGGGTAGCACCAAAACCAACAACATTTAGAATTAATTTAAAGAATGATCAAGAATTTTACTTGATTTATTCTAGGACTAGCTGGATAGCTCAAATTGAAGGTAAAAAATATTATTTATTAAATTTACCTGAAGAAGAAAGAGCTTGTGAAGCTATTGCTCGTATTTTAAGATATGGTCCTAAATCATCAGCAGATGCTAGTGATGCAAGTGGAGGATCTGAAGCTAGTGGTGGGGGAGCAGAAGAAGAAGTTGATGTTAATGTTGATGATGATGTAAATATAGACATTTAATGGATAATATAACTAAATATTTAAATAAAATTTCTTATAAATTTCCTAAAGGATATTTAGATGTAAATATTCCTGAAGAAAAAGCTTTATTATTTGAAATAGCAGAAAAAGTAATTAAAGAACAAGAAGAAGAAGAAAATCTAATTGATAAATTAATTGATACTATTCGTGCTAGTAATTTAAGTGATGATGAGCTAACTGCTTATATTAAATCTATTAATAATAGAGGATTTAAAGGGGATGTATCAAGTAAACTTAATGCTAAAGGGTTTACTGGAGATTCTTTTAAAGTAGGAGACAAAGCTGTTGAATATATAATTGATAAAATATCAGATTCTGAAACTGAGGAATTTATTAATTATAAACCTAAATCATTTGAAAGTTTACCTGATAGAGGAAATTTCTCTAAAGTAACAGGGTTATCAAATAAATTAATAAAAGATTTAATAGATATAGAACCTGGGGCTGATGCTAGAGGTTCTTCTATTGGTAAAGGAGAATTATTTTTAGCATTAGCTTTTAGTGATATTGATAATAGAGGTGGTGGTGGTGATTTGAATTTTCAAGGAAAAAATTTAGAAGTAAAAGGAACAGGTGGTAGGTTAGGTCAACAAGCTGGAAGAGGAAGTGATTTTGATTACTTATCATTTTTAGGAGAAAAATATTTAGAAGGAGAAGATTTAGAAGAATTTTTAAATGATCCTAAAAGCAAAGTAATAAACATTTCATTAAAAAATCTTTATGATAAAGCTACTGCTAATGGAGTTAAATCTGAAGATGTAATTCAAGGAATACAAAAAGCTTTAGATAGTGTATACTTTAATAAAGGGCTAGCTAAAAAATATTTTAATGGACCAGCAGATTTTAAAGATTTAGCTGAAATGAAAATTAAATTGACTAAATTAAATTCTGAGGCCTATGCACAAAAAACAAATGTAGGTGCCTTTTTATTTATGAATTCTAAAACAGGTGACTATGTATTAGTAGATATTGATAATTTAGAGGATTCTATTGATGCAGGTTTATTTGGTACTATAGTTAAAAACCCAATTAGTGGTTATCAATGGAATAATCCTTACCCTAATATGATAATAAGATAATATGTGCGATTGTGGATGTAATACATGTGAAACTAAAAGTACTGCGTTAGTACTTAATGAAAGTGTCGCTCCTAAGNCTATATTGTCTGAGGGGTTAAAATATCATATAGACAATAATAAACCGTTAACTGAGCATTTATATCGTGCGGGTTCACGTGCTTATTTTGATTTATTTGCAGAGGCAAGATCTTTATATAGTAGAGGAATTTTAGAATTTACTCATGAAGATGATTTAGCTTTATTAAAAGAAACTCATTTAGGCCATTTTGGTATTTTAAATGATGAAAGAGTACCATTAGATTTTCCTATTGAAATAGATGAGGCATATGAAGTAAACGGCAAAAGAATCCCAGCTGATCTTACTATAGCTGGAAAAAAAGTAAAAGCAATTCATCATAATGATTCTAAAAATGTTGAAGATCATGAAATTGAATATGAAGATGGTACTAGAGAGCCTTACATGAAACATATAATAAATGAAGTTATTAAAGAAAATAAAATGCCTAGCCAAGAAGAAGTAGATAAATTCTTTTCAATAACTCAAAATGAAACACATTATCTTAATTCTAAACCAGTTAAGGGTCAAAAAGGAGATAGAGTTAGAAGTGAAATAGAACCTTGGGATGAATATGATTTATCTAATTATAGATCATTAGTTAGAAAATATAAAGAAGGTAGACCATCAGTAAGCGAAAATAAGAAAAAGAAAAAAGGTCCTAAATTAAATAAACCAATGCGTTCATCTTCAGGTGGAAAAGCTTATAAAGTATATGTTAAGGATCCTAAAACAGGAAATATTAAAACTGTTAGATTTGGATCTGGAGGGTTAAGGGCTAAAATTAATGATAGAAAAGCTCGTCAAGCGTTTGCTAAAAGACATAAATGTTCAACTAGGAATGACAAAACAAAAGCATCATATTGGAGCTGTAGATTACCACGTTATGCAA
>FUFK010043610.1_pt1 | contig 10635 bp, 16 predicted proteins | sample 1021851 | NCBI WGS metagenome assembly FUFK01 (sample SAMEA51879418, study PRJEB19060) | metagenome
CACCTTCTTGGTATAAAGCTAATGTATCAATCAATTTATCTTTACCTCTTCCAATCTTTGATGCTTATAACACCAATTACCATCATCGCTGATACGACCATGAAACCAATGAACCACAGAATCAGCATCCATTATCTCTATAAAAACCGAATTTGAAACAGAATCCTCTGGAGCTAGTGGTATGTTTGCAATTATCCAACCTTGATTTCCGCATCCTGTAAGTAACAGGAATATCGTAAGAAGTGTTAGTATTTTCATGAAGTACGATAAAATCTCCGCTATTTAGTTTCTTGATCTTGTTGTTCATCTTTTTCAATACTCGCTTTCAGAGCATCTAAGAAAGCCTGTTTTCCGAATCTTAATTGCTGAAGATTAAATTCGCTAGATTGTATCTTTCGATCTAAGTCTGCAACGTGATTAATCATCAACTTCTGCTCATCAGATAAATCTGATTCTTTATACTCTTTATCAAAAAGAGTAATTACGTTTTCTTTAGGCATTTCTTTTTGTTTTTTTGCCATTAGTAACTCCTACTTGTTATTAATTAAAGTTTTTTAAAATCAGCAATCACATCTACCATAGCATCAGACTTTGCCTTTGCATCTGCCATAGCTTTATCATATCCATCTTTTTCAGCTTCTAACTGTTCCAGAGAATATTCTTGTTCACTATCTGCTAATGCTTCGCCTGTAGATGAATCCCATTGCTTCTTTTTGTAAACAATATATTCTTTTTTCTCTGCTGGTTCAGCCTTCACAATTACCACATCAAATTCATCTTTCTCTTCAGCAACAGCTTCTTTTATGATTTCTTCTTTNTTNTCAAAGCCACCTAATGACTTTGCTTTATCATCTGCATATTTTTCCCAATTAGCCATTTAATTCCTCATACTTTGCTTTTGCTTTGGTTAATAATTGTTCTTTAGTGTGTTCATCTGTCCATGCTACGCTATGCTTACTGCAATATGTTTGTAGCTGTGCTTCTGTCCAACTATCTGCTGGTTCACCACTTGGATAGCCATTTTGAGATACATAGTATGCTTCTTTTTCTTCGTCACCCCATAATGCTTCAGCAATCTTCTTTACTTTTGCATCTTGTCCTTCCAAAATAGAATCTGGATGCACTACATGACGATGATATGAAACACCACCAATCTGTTTACCATCATCCATAACTTTTGTGGCTGTTCTCACTTGTATAGAAAACTTGCCTTTTACTTCGATTTGGTCTACTTCGACCACTTTTTCTAATGCCATTACTGACTCCTTATTTGTTCCAACCTAATCAATCCAATTAAGTCATATATGATAAAAATATTCTATATGTACCATGTCCAGTCGTAGGTGTATGTGTATCACCAGCATTATTACCATCAAATAAATTTATATTTGTACTTGTTGCACCCGCACTCGCTGTAATGTTTTGATGTTCTCCATCAGCTCCAGTTAAAACACCAAAACCACCTATCAAAGAACTTGGGGAAGCAGAGTTATTACAAACATAAGGCAACCCACTAAAAGTATTAGATGCAAAATTAGCACTTACAGTAACACAAGCTCTTACATGAACCATATTTCCAATTCTTACATATTCACCTATTTGAGCTGAAATTGTGCCCGTAGAATCGCTATTATTATCAACAGTAAAAGTACCTTCTTCATAAACTAAACCATCATCATCAGAAGGAGCATTTTCTACAGTTGCACCAGATACAGTTCCATGTAAATCATTACCAGATTTATCAAACCATTCATCAGATGCTATTCCACTACCATCGTATTCAGCTACTGCACCGATTTGTACAAAATTAAAATTAGCTATTGCAAAACTAACAACATTTGAAGATTCAAATGAAACAACATAAGTACCAGAAGCAGTTGCAGTAAATTCAAAGTTTATTTTGTCTCCATCACTTGCACCTCCAGTAGAAACTATTTCAATTAAAGTACCAGAGGTTTGTGATTCCCTAACTCTTGTTAAAGGAAAAGTTCCACTTGTTAAAGTAACATCAAAAGAAACCCTGTAAGACTTGCCTTTCACAAGTACAATTTCATCAGCAGTTCCAGCAACTTTTGTACCAGATGTGCTTCTTACAGCAGTAAATCCATTAGCACTTGCTCCTGTAAAAGTATCAAACGGAAAACTTCCATTGTTAACAAAATTACTTGTAACTAAATCAGTCTGATTTGCACCTTTGTATTTAAAAGGTACACTTGCACCACTATAATCATCTTTTACGTCGGTTGCTGAAAGAATATGATTCCATACTCGAACACAAGCTATCTGACCATTGAAATATCTACTACTGTTTAAGTATCCAATAATTAAAGGATTAACAGAAGAATCTTGAACAAAAGAGGATACTGTACTACTTGCATCTAATACTCCGTTAATATACATTTTTAATAATGTATCTGTTCCATCATATTCACGAGTTACAACAACATGATACCAAACATTTTCTGTTATTGTACCCGAATGATATAATTGAGAAACAGTACTTCCGTTATGAACTGAATATTCAAATCTATTATTATTAATAGTTAAATCATGTCTTCCTGAACCTGTTGAACCATTTGTTACTACACCTTGTATAGAAGGATTGTCTCTATCATGCGACATTACCCATAAACTGATAGAACCACTTGGAGAACTAAAGTTTGCTCCTCCAAAATCAGAATCTTCTATTTTATCATCTACACCATCAAATCTATAATATGGAGAGGACATTGTATTGGCTACATGGTTCTGTCTGCCTTGTTCGTTTACTATGTAGTTGTTTTGAAAGTCTGAATTTCCTGTTGCTCCATCAATTTTTAATTTTGTGCTTTCATTACTACCAAAGTAATCTGTAGTTGTTGCAAATGATACGCTTTTTTCGTGGTCAAAATAATGTTCTATATCCCCATTAGCAGAATAAATTGTATAAAAATTATTCGCTAAAGAATTACTGTCTCTTAATATTAAAGCTGGTGAAGCACCTTCAATGGTTAAGTTTGGAGAAAGAGCAGTTTGAGGACTTGCTCCAATACCAACATTTCCAGAAGCATCAATTCTCATTCTTTCAACGCTATCTGTATATAATTGTAATCCACCAGAACCAGCACTTGTTGTTCCTCTAAAATGTCCAATTCTTGCTTTATTACTTACTAAATCAATAAATGCTCTTTCTGTACCAGCAGTTGCTCCTGTATCATTTACACCAGTAGATACTATTGCTCCTGTGCTATGGATTCTTTCTTCAGGTGAGCTAGTTCCAATACCAACATTATCATCATCTGTTATATGTAATGTTTGTACATTATTTGAACCTAAAGAAAGCGTACTGCTTGTCCTAGTTACAATTTGAGAGGCAGAAGCACTAAACTCTATTTGACCAACTAAGCTATCGCTTGAATCTGAAAGTAAAATATTTGTTGCTCCAGACGCTGATTGAAATTTTGCAGTATTCGCTGTGCCACCTTTTACATGAAGTGGAGCATCTATTGTATCTGAACCTGTTCCAATACCAACATTTCCAGAGCTGTCTATTCTCATAGCTTCATCTAATGTTTCATCATTTTGAGATGTGCTAAATACTAGAGCTGTACTTGATACAGAATCATCTGCACTTTCTTTTATAGCTCCAATTTGCGCTCCGATAGATGGATTTGTTTCATCATCTGGTATTTTAAATAATATACCAGCACCTTCACCACCACCCATATTAACACCACCATCAGTAGCGCCTATCGTCAATAGGTTATTTATTCCACTTCCAGCAGATACTGATTTAAAAAACCCTATATCTCCACCAGAAACTTCTAGCTTAAATGAGCCAACATTAGCACCAATAGCTACGCTTCCACTAATTTTAGCATTTCCTGTTACATCTAAAGGTTGCGTAGGCTGACCACCTATTCCAAGCCTATCTGTATTTAAAAATAATGGAGTTGCTTCGTTGTCTCCTGTTTTTACTTGTATTGCATTACTGCCATTACCAGCAGCAGTTGAGTCTGTATTTCCATCTAGTTTTAAAAGTGATGTATAACTACTAGATATACTTACACCGGTTAATGTTGCCATATCTTAATCCTTTCCATGATTATAAATTCCTAGTCTACTTCTAGGGGTTATCTATTAGATTCCATTTTCTTGCTTCACTATTCCACGCTTGTAGATGCTGTTTCCCAATTAGCATTCTCTCCAGCAAAGTCTCCAACCAATCCAGACAAGAGATGATTGAGTTGATCCAACTGCTGATGCAAAAGCTAACTTCAAAGCTGAATTAACAGAGGCGTTTGTAGTTCCGGCTGTTGCATTTGCCCAAGCTCTAAGAGCAGTTGAAATTGATCCTGTATATCCAGCAGCCTCTAAACCAGCTCTAAGGCATCCATTAAATGATCTTGTGGAAGCATCAATCCCGGCTAGGTCTGCAAAATATTCTTTTAATATTGTATTATTACTTAGTGCCATATCTTCTATTGGCTAGGGGAGCAAAACGCTCCCCATCGCCTTTTTTATTTAGTTATCAAGTAACTTTATGTTGTAACTCTACACCATAAGTATCAGCTAGTTCTGCTGTACCACAGAAAATGCTACCGACATAATCTGTTCTTAGAGCTGCTGCTTTCCTTTCAACTTCAACTCTCATNAATTCACCAGCATAACCNAATCCCAAAGCCATCTTTGAGAATACAGCACCGATTGCATTATTAGAAGAGATTGATATTTCTGGTGTTGTATAAACATCAATACCAGCCAAAGTACCCAAGAATCCTGTTTTCAACATATCATCTTGAGAAGATGGAGAACCACCAAACTGATTTGATGTAACTAAATCATTTGATAAACCGTAAGTTCCATACACAGCACGGGGGTGATGAATCATCGCATATGGAGCCGGGGCTGATTCAGCCTGTAAGGTTCCTAGAGCTGCAAAAATATCATCAACAGATATTCCATTTGTTGTATCGTTTGAAGTATTTGAGAAATTATCAAAATTTGCTACGATCAAAGAATCAACCTTTGCTGCTATTGCATTACCAACTAGCTCTCCAGCTATTCCTGTAACATCATTAGCATTTGATAATTCAGCTTCATCATGAATTGGTACTCTGATAGAATACATATCAAGAGTAATTGTTTTCTTTACAGAATCTAATTCAGTTGCACCAATCTCATTTGAATCATGTTCACTATGTGATGCTACATCTGCACTAGATACTGTTGCACTTCCTAAGTTATAAACCGGGAAAGTGATTGTGTCTGCTCTATCTCTTTGCTCTTGCATTACAAGAGGGAGACATACATTTGCTTTTGAAAAGTGTACCATCGCATCGGATAGCACCTCNACCAGCGAACCGGCTAAATCCCCGGTATCATTAACTGCCATTTTTAACTCCTATTAAAAATTTTATCCCATCGTTCTTGACTAATATGAGAAAAAGATGATCTGATCTTTGAAGGTGTTTTATCTCTACCAACTGACAGAGAAAATCCATCTTCAAAAGGTACTTCTTTGCCATCTAACTTATATTTCATTCCTTCCCTAGTGTTGGCAGATGTAACTCTACCACTTGTAGGATCATCAAATCCATGTATGTTAGTTGCCTTTTTATACTTGGTTGGCTCGGAAGGCATTTTTTATCCTTTTATAGATCGGTTCATCAATCTTTCCTTTTTGAAAATCCCTCGCAGCATCTAAAAGACTTTTGTAGCCTTGTGTTTCTGCTGGTTGGTCATTGCCTACTGATGGAACTGATTGCTTATTTAAACGCTGTATATGAGCTTCTAAGGCGTTATTATCCAGAGAGCCATATATAGCCTTGTCATCATCGCTTAACTTATCCAGAAGCATCTCTCTTTTGGTCTGCTCCTGTAACTGATAGACTTCTAATTGAGACTTCATTTCTGCAATTTGTGAATCTTTCTTACCAATATCATCTCTAACCATATTTAAAGCAGATTCATATTCACCTTTTGCTTCCATCTCTTTTAGTTTTCTATCTTCTGCATCCTTCAACACTTGATGTTTCAAAGCTATCGAGTTCAGCTTTTAATGTATTTTTATCGTCTATTACTTCCTTAAAGCGATTGTAAGGNACTTCATTGACGGGAGCTTCTTTTACCTCTTGCTCTGGAGTTTGTTCGTTTACGTCTTGAACTTGACTTTCTTCGTTCATTTTAACCTCATGTTGAGTTATCNTTTNCCTATCTTTAANTTGATAGGCTTACTTGTTTCTTTTTTCAAAGTCTTTTCTATTTGTCTATCTAAAAAATTCAATGCTTCTTTTCTATTCTTGTTTCTAAGGCCAAAAACGTTATAGCCATGCTTCTTATTGCCTAAAACTTTTTCTCCCTGTAAAAAGGTAATTCTAGCGGAATTAGAGGTAGGTTTTACTTGTACTTGTTTAAACATATCCCCGGTAAGNTGNAGATTTACTTTTGAAGTATCTGTATTGATTGATCTACCTTCAAATCCTTTTAACCTATNTCCCTTTCCTTTCTTTTCTTCACCNATNCCAAACTTTCGCATATCATTNTTTTTATATGCTTTGTATTTGGTTTGTTTATATCTTGGCCTCTTNTCATCTTGCATAATACCTTTTAAGGCATCCTGTTTAATTGCACCTCTAACAAACTGACCTACTTGATTCCAGAGTTGAGGAGTAAAATTCAATGCTCTATCTAACTTCATACAGGAACAAACTCATGTCTACAATTATACTTTCCTCCTTCGGTGAATGTCACCGGGAGCTTCTCTATCTCTGCAAATGTAAAACCTTTATTGTTTTGAGAATTACCTAGAACCTCTCTGCATATCTCTCTGGTCTTGTTATCATTCGGCCCGACATATCTAAATCTTTGTTCTTCATCACCTTCAAAGGCTTTTTGTGTTGTGGTTCTAAATAGTTTACTTACCGCATCCCCTGTTGCAACTCTTGATTGAGCGATCCTTGCATTACCAGAAAACTCTGTTTCAACTCTTGTTGCTATTTCATTAATTGATTCTCCTGTTAATAATCCTCTAAATACTTCTTTCTTGAGTTGCTTGGATAGCTCCCTGTTTTCAGATACCAAAGAATCCAATTCTAAATCCATAATTAATTGCAATGATTCAAGATTTACAGCACCAATCTCAACTCCGAAAGCACCAGCCTTTTTTAATGTATCTGCTACTTCTTTATTTAAACCATTCTCAAAATCTTTTGCAATCTTATCATATCCCAAACGCTTGGCCTCTTCAAAGAAGTCCAATGATCTTGATAGTTCAATGAGTTGGCTATCTGTTAATGATTCTAGTCTTGGCAATAATCTGTTTACCTTTGCAACCAATTCTGTTTTGATGGCTGCTAGATCATCGTAATATTTATCTACGAAACTACTCACCTAATAATCCATCTAATATGCTTTGAGGTTGTTGAGGTTGTTCTACTACCTCTTCAACTAATCTTTCCTCATCAATCTCTTCAAATTTACTCTCTAGCTCATCCTCTGTAATATCTGGATTGAAAAACTTATATAAATCTCTTTTAGTCATAAGACCATTATCTAACATGAATTGAAGTTTGTCCTTCTCTTGTGGCCATTCCAAAGGCATCTTGCTTTCTTCAAAGTCTACTGCATAAGACTCATCGAATACTCTCCCGGTATGCACTTCTAATATCTTGCGATCTATCTCATATCTCATCTCTTCAAACTCTTTAAACAAAGGAATATCAGCCTCTCTAGCTTCTTCATTCTCTAGGTTCATAATCTTTAATGCGATACCAGAAGGAGGAGTCGTTCCCTGTGCGAAGTTTATACTTAGGGAATGGTTTTGAGCTGTGATAGTCAAATACTCTTTTATCCCTTGTATCATCGCTGGTATATTTGAAGGAGGAGCAATATATGAAAGATTCGCTCCCTCTGGTAAACTTATAAGCCTATCTATTCCAAACTTAATATTAGGAATCTCTGTATCTATTCCACTCATAACAGGCGATCCGGTTTGATACCTTATTGCCAACATAACTTCAGTAAATGCTATTGAACAATTCACTGCACAGCGTACAACATCACTAGCATTATATGGAAACATGATCCGAGATATTGGATTAACTCCATAGATATTAATCATCTCTGGATTACCNTCTACTGCTTTAATCTTTTCATCAGATGTGAATATAAAATGTAATCCCGGTTCTCCATCTCTTTCTTCACTAAAGAAATAGAACTGCCTGTTACCTTGCCCATCTTTTCCGATCTCATAAGAATATCCAAATGGGATTGTCTCGCCTTCATAATAATATTCTTTTACATTTGGGAGAATATCATATTCGATTCGTTGCTTTCTTTCATTCCATTTACTTCTTACATGGATCATTCCTAGAGTCCATGCTAACTCTGATGCTGTTCTTAATGTAGAATCAAGATGATATGTGTATTCCATATACTCATCAGCCATCTCTCCATTGATAAATCTTCTAGGAGGTGCTTTGTATAACATCATTCTTGCCCTTGCAAACTTTGGCAACACTCTTAAAAAGGTCACAGGAATCTGCGAAAGAGTATGTCCGGGAAAGAAAGGATCAATATGAGAATCAATATTTCTATTATAATAAAAATCTAANGCTGTTTGTTTCTTTGCATACTCATCTTCTAACACCATATCTTCAGCCTGTCTTAACTGAATCCATTACTGCCATTCTACCAAGATTAGGGATTGTTAATTTATCATGAAATTCCATATCTACCACTCTACACTTACAGGCATACGATTTACGATTGGATATTTATAAGCGATGTAATAAGAACAGGCATCAAACATATGAGTTAATGCTATGTTNCTCTTATCAATCTTTCCATCTCTTGATCGTTGCACTTGTTCTAAATCTTTAATTAAATGAATACACTTCGGNTCAACTGTCATTCTGATCCTACCATTCGCATCNTTNAAGATTCTATTTAATGACATGATGCGATCTTTGATTGNAGGATTTGCTTTCTTTGATATGACTTGAAATCTAAACTCTTTTAGTATGCTATGATCCGATCTGTTGCTAGTCGTTGATCTAGCTGATCCGGCTGCATCCGGGTAAACAGGAACATTCGGAGCTATCTTCATCATTGCTTTAGCCATCTCTTCAGTATTGCTATTGGTTTGCCTTATCTCATCAAAGTAATGTATTGTACCATTTGAATACTCACATCCTAAAACTGCACTCATATAATCAACATTNAAATCCATNCCCCAGAATAAANTGCTTGATAATTGTTCTGCTTTNCTTACATGAGTTGTTCTATCAAAGTTATAGGCTGCTCTGTTTCCTGTGGTTTCAAATGATGCTAAGAACTCTGTTTTAAAAGCTCTTTCATCCATCATTGACTTAGCCTTTTTGATCTCTTCTTCTGGTACATATCCACCATCTACAGTTGTATACTGCCATGACTTCCAATCTGGATCATTGCTTTGGCCTCTAAGATAAGCATCATATAAATGATCGTATCCATTAGGTGTACCAATAAAGAAAGCATCCCCATTTGTTGTTGTTAACATAGGATATATTATTTCATCCCAAACATGAGGTTTTATATATGAATATTCTTCCATCACTACCATATCAAGACCAGCACCACGAAGGTTATTCTCTTGTTCTGCTCCTTTAATAGCTACCTCTGCATCATTTGGTAACTTAACAGCTAATTCAGATTCATTGATCTGGCACTTATAATCTCTAAACACTTGTCGCATTAGCTTCCATGTTGTTGATTTGCCTTGCCTGTATGTTGGTGTAATGATCCACCTTCTCTCTCCTTCCTCTATCTTTCTTGATAGTAACCATATCAATGATAGATGAGACTTCCCGAACCTTCTTCCAGCCACCAGAACTTTTCTTTTTGCTGGATGCTTGACAATCTCTCTTCTTTTCTGATCTATGTTCCAATTAACCAAATACTCTTTTCATCAAACTTTTGGGAACTTTCTTTCCGGCTTTGTATAGCCTTTGCATTCTTGCCAAGTCTCTACCTCTTTGGGATCGTTTGCCCCCTTTAACTCCCGAAAGATATTTCTTTGGTACACTCTTAAATCTTTTATCTTTTGCAACCTTGCGAATCTTCATCTTCTTCTTTTTCTTTCCATCCTTGCTAGGTCTGGATCATGTTTAATTGCTTTCCTACCTTTAGCTATCTTAATAAACGAATTGACTCTTGCACTTGCCCAGCTTGATGGTGTTTGCCCCGGTCTTGTTCCAGAGCCTACAGCTGCACCTAATCCTCTACGATATACTTTGAATAATGATGTAGGTCTTATTTTATTCTTCCTTGCTAATGCTGTTAATCTTTTTTTTACTGATGCTGATAAGGTTGCCATTAATCAATGCTTAAAATTTTTATTGGTTCGGTTCTATGTGATATTTCTTTTGTTTCTTTTGCCTTACCTTCTGCTCTATCTGATAAATAAGTAACTGCATTCATTGATCCATTCATGGCCATGCTCAACACTCTACGAACCATCTTTTCTTTTTGAGTTAGTCCAGATTCATCCTGTTCATCCCAAACTCTATTGATAATATCAGCTAATGCTCCACGCCTTCCATTTGGGTTTCCAGATTGACCTTTTTTGAATTTATTGCCAAGTGTATTACCTTTTGCAAACTTGCCATCTGGTCG
>FUFK010057985.1_pt1 | contig 10635 bp, 13 predicted proteins | sample 1021851 | NCBI WGS metagenome assembly FUFK01 (sample SAMEA51879418, study PRJEB19060) | metagenome
CTGTCCACTAAGTGAGGCNAATCCAGTAAGCTTACAAGGAAATGATCTTCCTAATGTTGCAGATACATCTTATAGCTTCTCGTTTACACAACTTATACCAGGTGATAACGGTGTAACATCTGCGAGACTGTCTTATAGATATAGAGGAGAGGTAAATGGAGATCCGTTCAATATGTCTAGATACGATGTACCTGAACAAAAACAATTTGATTTCTTATTAAGGTACACACCAAATAATGGCGATTGGTATGTAGGTATGTATGCTAAGAATTTAGCGGATGACCAAATTATGAATGCAATAAGATCTGGAAGTAATGCTCAAGGTGGGCAGCTATATGCTTCATTTACAGATCCTAGAACATGGGGAATACAGTTTGGTACTTCTTTCTAAGATCTAAGAGCATAAAAAGCCCAGTAATATACTGGGCTTTTTTTTGTTTATAATTAATATATGAAATCACTACCATACGTTCATGACACTATAAAAGTTACTGAAGAAATGTGTGACCATAATGGTCACATGAATGTAAATTATTATTACAAGCTTTTTGATAGCGTCTATACATCTTTTTATATAGATGAACTTGGTTTTGGAGAGGATTATCTAAAAAGCGGTTTTTCAACATTTACCCTAGAAGATAGTATTAGATACTTAGATGAATTTAGATTGGGAGAAGATGTTTTCCCATCATTTGCTCTATATAAGTCTAATAAAAAACTATTACACTTCATTGGTATACTGCAAAATGAACATTCAGAACTTGCGGCTATATTTGAAACAGTTCTAGGTCATATCGATCTTAATAAAAGGAAAGTAGTTAATTTTTCAGATGAAAAAATTGAACAATTACAAAATATTTACTTGGATCAAAGAAAAATGATTGATATTCCTTTTGATATCAAGCTGCATATTAAAGATATCGATGAGTAATTTTATAAAGACATTTTTAATTTTATTTTTGGCTGTTCCTGCAACAACCTTTGGATATGAATTTAGTGCTATGACATTAAATGTAGATAATTTATTTGATACTTTAGATGATATAAAAAAAGATGACAAAGCATATCTTCCAATTGAGTTTAAACAGTCAGAAGCTCATAAAAAATCATGTAACAGAATAAGAGTAAATTCATGGAAAAATGAATGCTTATACCTTGATTGGAATGAAGAAACAAAGAATGCCAAGTTAAAAAATATTGCAAATAGCATTATCTCTTATGGTCAAAATGGGCCAGATATAATTGCTCTTCAGGAAGTTGAAAATAATAATATTCTTAGTCAATTATTAGATCTATTAAAGCCCTATGGATATATTGATTCAGTTTTAATAGAAGGAAAGGATTANAGAGGNATNGATACTGCTTTNATAAGCAGGTTTAANATTATTGATTCTAAGTTGCANTATATNAAGTTNTCAGGTGAGTTTGANGGCAAGGATACCAGNCCAATTCTTGATGCAACTNTAGAANTAAATGGANANAANTTAAAAATATACAATGTNCATTTTCCTTCTGGGTTTCACGATGTATCAATGAGAATNGATTCCTTAGATGTTNTNTCNGGATTACTTAATAGCCATAATTANCCAACTATTGCTCTTGGTGATTTTAATGTAAANACAAAAGAGGANAGCAAACTAAANATNTATAAATCTCAAGAAATTTACTGGAGTGTTGCTCATATTTATGCATGTGATGATTGNAAAGGCTCTTTTTATTACAACTATGGGAAAACATGGGAGTTTTTGGATACTATATTTTTATCTAAAGATAGAGGAATTTCTTATATCGAAGACACTATAGAAATATACAGAACTAAATCTAACTCTTATAACGATACTGGAAAACCAATTAATTTTAATCCTACAAAAAAATATGGCATTTCAGACCATCTGCCTATGGTGGCAAAATTTGAGATTATTAATTAGATTTTAGGTTATCGTGGCAATCACATTCTATTTGCTTACAAATGCTGTGATTTTTGTAGTGAGCATATGCAACAATCATTGAACCTATTAAAGTAAGTGCTCTTTCTCCAGCTTCACCAAATAACGTATCCGAAAATAAAACTGCTGAAAGTAATACCATTAATCCTGTGATGCCAATTATAAAACATGATGTTTCTTTGTGATTTTTATATCCAAGTCCCAGAGCAAAAATGCTTATTGGTAATGCAAAAAGCAAAATCAAATAATGCACCAATTCACTATCAACAGAAAAGGATAAAAAGCTGTATGACAAAACAATTAATGATGGAGCAAAAAAACAATGAATTACACAAGCTGTCGATAATCCAATAGCTAATTTATCAGAATTCATTTGTGCTTTAAGCATTTATTTTCTCCAGCCACCTCTATCGAATATCCTTAGATAGGTTAATTGGTCATGTTCAGAATCATTAACAACTTTACAATAGTCACCAGACTCTACTAAAACGACATCACCAGCAGAGAGCTCATAGGAATCTTTGTGTTCAATGCCATAGGAAGGGTTCGAACCGTGGCCTTCATCAGAATTCATATATTCAACTATTTCCATAGTGCCGCGACCATTAGTAATTACGTATACGACGTCTGAATCTATTAACTTATGACCAATAGTTGATTTGCCAGGCTGAATAACAGTTTTACTTGCAATAACCCTTTGAAGTAAGTCATTTGTCCATACTGTATAGTCATCAGTAACTTTTGATGGAGAGCCACCAATTCTAAAATTTGTATATTTTTTGGCCATAATTTAATTTCCTTGGCTAATTATAATTATTTGCTATCAATATACCAGTATATATCCAATAAGGGTGTTGTTATACATGAATATTTACTATACTAATCGAACTATATTTTTTGAAAGAGGAGCATAAATAATGAGCAAAACATACACTAATCCAGAGACAATTGGACTTCATGCAGGATGGAGAAAAGATGATTCTACTAATTCTGTTGCTGTACCAATCCACCAAACATCCAGTTTTCAGTTTGATGATTGTGATCATGCTGCAAATCTATTTGCATTATCAGAACTAGGGAATATTTATTCAAGGATCATGAATCCTACATGTGCTGTTCTAGAAGATAGAATTGCAGCACTTGAAGGTGGAGTAGGTGCTCTAGCTGTTGCTTCTGGTCAAGCAGCATCCGCTTACGCTATTCAAAATATTGCAAGAAAAGGGGACAACATTGTTGCTTCATCTCATTTATATGGAGGAACTTATAACCAATTTAAAAACCCTATGTCGGATATGGGAATTGAAGTTAGATTCGTAGATCCTGCTGATCCAAATAATTTTGCAGAAGCTACTGATGAAAACACAAGAGCTTATTATGGTGAGGTTCTTCCAAATCCTAGTTTTGAAGTTTTTCCTATAAGTGAAGTTGCTGAGATTGGAAGACCACTTGGNATTCCNTTAATTGTTGACAATACTGCGGCACCAGTAATTTGTAAACCATTTGATCATGGTGCGGCTGNTTTGATTCATTCGACAACTAAATTNATTGGAGGNCANGGAACTTCNATTGGAGGTATTATCGTTGATAGTGGNAATTTTGATTGGGAGGCTTTNCCAGANAGACAACCTGCATTAAATTCACCAGATCCTTCTTATGGNGGTGCNGTATGGACTGAAGCTGTAAAACCTTTNGGNCCNATTGCATATATTCTNAAAGCAAGAACAACAATNTTAAGAGATATGGGAGCAGCAATGAGNCCATTTAATGCNTTTATGTTTATTCAAGGGCTTGAAACCCTTGCTTTAAGAATGAGAGAGCATTCTGCAAATGCTGAGGTGATTGCTAAGTATCTATCAGAGCATGATTCTGTTGAAAGAGTTATTTACCCATCTGTAATGGACGGTTATGCAAAAGAAAGAGCTGAAAAATATCTTACTCGTGGCAACGGAGGTCTAATGGGTTTTGAGATTAAAGGCGGAAGAGAGTCAGGTGAGAAGTTTATTAACGCTCTTGAAATGGTATACCATGTTGCAAACATTGGCGATTCAAGAAGTTTAGCTATTCATCCAGGTAGTACAACTCATAGTCAATTATCAGAGGAAGAATTACTCTCTGCCGGGATAACACCTGGTTTTGTAAGGCTTTCAATTGGACTTGAGCATACCGATGATATTATCGCTGACTTCGAACAAGCTTTATCGAAAATTTAATTAATTTTGAGCCAAGGATTAGTAACTTATATAGTTCTTGGCTCTGAAGAAAGGCTAAAGACATTAAAGTGTCCAGTCTCTAATAAAGACGAAGAATATATTTTTGCGAATTTTTCAAATAATATTTCTTATGAAAAAAAGTTAGATGAATTGGTCACTAATTCAAGTGGAAGTTTAATAGTATTTTTACCTCCCTCTGCATTCCCAAACCTAAAAGCTAAGAATGCATTAAAGAAGATTGCTATGCTTGATCTTTCAGCTTGGGGTTGGTTTCGATTTAAAGAGAAAAAGAATTTTTTACAAAACATAAAAAAAATATCCACAACTTTAAGAAACATACCTAAATTAGAACAGGGTATTTTTTTTAGTAAGAGGCTATATTTTTCAGTTGGTGGAATTGGAGATTTTGGTTCTGATCCCTTTAAGGAAATCTCAAAAAGATTTTATACAAGAATTGATCCACAAAATCCCTTACCAGCACTTATAATAAGAACTACAAATCTTGAAATATTCTAATGAATAAAAACTCTTTAATAGTTGCACAAAATATTGGTTATAAAATTAATGAAAATAAGCTTTTTCATAATATATCTTTTGATATCAACCATGGAGAGGCGCTGCATATTAAAGGTAGAAATGGATCCGGAAAATCTACATTAATCAGAATTATTTTAGGAATTACCGAACCAGTTAAAGGAACTTTAGAAAATAAATCAACAAAGGAAATATGCTACCTAGGACATAAAAATGCTTTAAAAACCTACTTAACTCTTGACGATAACATTAACCTAATGCAGCTAACTAATTGTGATATGCTTAAATCCTTTCTTGATAAATTAGAACTCAATAAATATAGAGATGTCACCGTATCTAATTTATCATTTGGACAACAAAAAAAGTTAGCTTTATTAAGAGTATTTCTTAATAATTCTGATTTAATAATCTTGGACGAACCTTTTGTGGGGTTAGATGATGGCGCTCACACAGTACTTACTTCATTTTTGAATAATGAATTAGATAAGAATAAGTCATTGNTTTTTACTTCACACATTCCTNGTAACATTAATTCTAAGANTTTAGAGATACCAAAATAAAATAAACATGTTTAAGTTAGAATTTCTAAAATTAAGAAAGAAAACAAGAAGCTGGTTAGGACCGATTTTAGTTTTCTGGTTAATTATGCTTGCATATCCTTTAACTGTTGAATTCCTTCAGGATAAATTAGAAATAGGATTTTTTTCTGTACTTTGGATTGCCATACTAATATCAATGATGCTAGCTACAGAGGANATTTTTTCTGAAGATTATAACGATGGATCTCTTGAACANNCTCTAATTAAAAATCCATCATTNTCTATTATCATNGTNACTAAAATATTCACANANTGGCTTTTAATAGGATTGCCTATTTCAATCNTAAGTTTTNTTTTTTCTCTGGGTACNNCAGAAGATTTATCTTTAAGCTTATCAATTCTTCCTCTAGCAATAATAAGCTCTTATATTTTCTTAAATTTATTTGTTTTAGGTAATGCACTTAGTTTAAATAAAGGNTCTGTTCTCGGAGCATTGGTNACTATGCCTTTAGCANTACCTGTTTTNATCGTATTAGGAAAAGGACTAATCGCAATTCAATTAGATATAAATTATCAAAGTTTTATTTTTTTATTATTGGGANGCTTATCTATTATAATAGTAGCAATACCNATAGTAGTATCCTATGTTATTAAGGCTCATTTGGAATAAAGTCTTTCAGTACAAAACAAAGTGATTAAAAAATTTATACATCAATTTGCATCTCCAAAAACATACTTATATCAAGTAAGTAGGTTTTATAAATATATTTTTTACTTCTCTTTGGTAATTTATATTATGTCTATTATTTGGGGNCTTTTTTTTACGCCAGAAGACTTTGTTCAAGGAAATTCATATAGAATTATTTATCTGCANGTTCCTGCCTCATTCTTATCTCAGACATTATATTTAGCAATGGCAATATCCAGCATCACGTATTTAATTTGGAGAGTTAAGCTNGCAGCATACTTAATCATTGCGATTGCTCCAATTGGAGCTATGACAACATTTATTGCATTAATATCAGGATCTATATGGGGAATACCCACTTGGGGTACTTGGTGGCAATGGGACGCAAGAATAACATCTACTTTAATTCTATTTATTATGTATTTAGGTTTAATATCGCTTCATAATTCATTTAGTAATCATGAAAAAGCAGATAAATTGCTCTCATGGTTAGTAATAGTTGGAGCTGTAAACATTCCAATAATTAAAAAATCAGTTGATTGGTGGAGCACACTTCATCAATCTGCATCTATAACATTAACTGANAAGCCCAGCATTGATCCAGTGATGTTGTATCCTNTGATGGGTTCAATTATCGGATTTTTTGGCTTGGTAATTTGTTTAGTTTTACTTTCATCAAAATATCAAATACTCCATAGAGAAAAAAATAAATCTTGGGTGAAAGATTATGTTTAATTTTGCATTTAATTCTTTTTATGAGGCCTTATATATGAATGGTCACGGATTGTATGTTTGGAGCGTAGTAATACTAGTTTTTATTAGTTTATTAAGCTTTTTTATAGGCTACACTGTAAAAATTAAAAAAATTAAAGATAAATTAAATGAACCCAATTAGAAAGAAAAGAATATACAGCATTCTTTTTGTACTTTTATTTTCAGTTTCAGGTATTTCACTAATACTTTACTCATTAAACTCTAATTTAGATTATTTTTTTACGCCAACTGAACTTAAAGATAGAAATATCCCAGCTGATAAAAGAATTAAGGTTGGCGGGATGGTTTTAAGTGGTTCAGTAGAAAGAATTTCATCTTCAATTTCTTTTGTCATCACTGATTATGAAAACTCAATTAAAGTTGAATATGAGGGCATAGTTCCAGATTTATTTAAAGAAGACAGCGGTGTTGTGGTGTTAGGAAATTTAAGAGATAGAATATTGTATGCAGAAGAAGTTTTAGCCAAGCATGATGAAAACTATATGCCTCCGAATATTGAGATAAATGATGATAATTGAAATCTCTCATTTTTTATCAATTTTAGCTACCGGCTTATTTTTGCTCGTTGGTTATTTCTCTATCCTTACTCCTTCATCAAATTCTAGCTACATATCAAACTTGATTGTCAGAACATATTCGCATGGATTCTTTTTTCTTCTATCCTCATTTTTAATATATGTTTGGCTGGCTATTACAGATAATTTTAGTGTTCAATATATTGCAAATCACTCAAATACAGCACTTCCGATTTTTTATAAAATTTCTTCGATATGGAGTGCACATGAAGGCTCAATGTTTCTATGGATTGTTTTTTTATCTTTATGGGGATTCTTATTTAATATTAGGGTAAAAAATAGTGAAGTTTTAAAGCCTAAAACAATGGGAGTAATTTCTTTCATATTGGTTGGATTTTTAATATTTTTGTTAGCAACATCAAATCCTTTTGAGACAATACTTCCAATTCCACCTTTAAATGGAGCTGATATTAATCCAGTCTTGCAAGATCCTGCGTTAGCAATTCATCCTCCAACTCTTTATCTGGGATACGTCGGATTTGTAATTCCGTTTGCAAGCGCAATAGCTTTTTTACTTTATGGTGATTCCAAAATAAACTGGGAAGCTTTAGTAAAAACATGGTCAGTTTCTGCATGGGTTTTTCTTACAGTTGGCATTACTCTTGGAAGTTGGTGGGCTTATTATGAATTGGGTTGGGGAGGATATTGGTTTTGGGATCCTGTTGAAAATGTTGCATTAATGCCATGGCTTGCGGCTACTGCATTTATTCATTCTCTTGGAGTATCAATAAAATCATCGCAGCTTAGAATTTGGACAATTTTATTATCAATTTTAGTGTTTTCGCTCAGTTTGTTTGGAGCATTTATTGTCAGATCTGGAATTATTGATAGCGTTCACGCATTTGCAAATGATCCTGACAGAGGTCTATATCTTCTTGGATTTATTGGATTAATTGTTTTTATATCAGTTTTTTTGTTTATTTTGAGATTATCAAGCATTCAATCTTTATCCAGAATTAAGAAATTTTCAAAACAATCATTTATTTCTATAAATAATATTCTTTTTGGAGCTCTTATCTTTTCGGTGATGTTGGGTGTTACGTATCCATTAATTTATGAATTTTTATTTGATCAAAAAATTAGTGTTGGCGCGCCATTTTATAATGCAATATTTATTCCAATAGTTGTTTTAGCTGCAATTTTTTTATTTTTCTCGGTTGATTCAAAATGGTCAAGAAGCATTAACTTTAAATTTATTTCGGCGCCGATATCTTTTTCAATTTTATTATCATCAGCGTTTACTTTATTTGTTATGCAATATTTTGAATCTCAGAGTATTTCAATACTTGCTTCGATATTTGCAGGATCATTGATTATATTTAGATATATATATGAAATTATTAACTTTATTTTTAGTAAGAAATTTATAAATCCTTTTAGTGTCATAGCTCACATGTCACTTGGATTACTTCTAATATCTATTTCATTCAATAGTCTTTTGAGTACTGAAAGAGCTTTAAGTATTGATTTGAATAGTACTGAGGCATATAAAGACTTAAAAATTTCTTTTAAAGATATTGGTGTGGAAAATAATGCTAATTATGATTCAATAAAAGCAACATTTCTTGTGGAAGATCAAACCGGGAGAACATTTAATCTTAAGCCAGAAAAAAGAAGATATTTTACAAGAGGCCAAATCACTACAGAAACAGCAATTCATATAACATTTTTGAGAGATATTTATATAACAATTGGAGACCAGCTTGATGATGGAAGTTGGATAGTGAATATCCAAATTAACTACTTAATAAGATGGATTTGGTTATCAGCATTATTAATGGGTTTAGCAGGAGTAATATTAGTTTTTTCAAATAGGGTCAAAACATGAACTTATTATTAAAATTGATAGTTTTTATAGTCCCAACAACTTTCTTATTATTATTTTTTATGATTTTAACTAATGAGGATACTTATCCTGGAGCTGATTATGATCAATTTCAGACAATATCTCGAACAACTTATTTTGATCTACTTTTCCAATATCAACATCAGACTCAATATCGAAATAGGTATTTGAAACTATTTCAAATTTATTTTCTTTAAAAAAATTTACAACCTCATCATTTAAAGATTTAATATACGGTGTGACTACAGATATTCTTTTAATGTTCTTTTTCTTAAGGGCATTTAAAGCTGCAGTACTTGGAGCTGTAACTAACGCATTTGGTTTAGCTACATTAATTTTTTTTTTTATATTATCAAAACCAGATACTATTGTTCCTGATGTGCAACCAAAAACAACACAATCTACCTTTTCACCGGGTAATATGTTATCCGCAACTGATGTAATATTTTCTGACATTTTTTTTAAATTTTCAGCCGTTACAGGATTGTAATTTTTAATCCTATTAACATATAAATCTACTGGTTTATCACTTAAGACTTTTGAGAAATCTTTTTCTATCATGTTGTCGGTTGATAAAACAATAAGACCTACCCTTGGGTTAGTCTCTTTTGCAAATTCAGCTTTAATCTTTTTTGAATTCATATTAATTGACATAGGATAACTTAAAAAATATGAATGTCATTCTATAAATCAATTTAAAATTGGATTTTTTTGACTGTTAAACATTACTTATTAATCTCATTGATCATGGCGCTATTTGGAAGNGCCTTTGTTTTTGGAAAACTTGTCTTAAACACAAATGTCCCTCCTNTGCTTTTTGGATCACTAAGAATGTTGGTGGTTGTAATTTGCTTATTACCCTTTTTTAATTTTAAGATCCCTAAGGAAAATTTGAAATCATTATTTATTTTTTCTTTTTCCATGGGGGTTGGAGTTACAGGTTTCACTTATCTGTCTTTACAGGAGTCTAATATAGTTTCACCTGTTATAATAGGTTCTCAGCTAGCTATCCCATTTGCAATTATTTTAAGTAATTTTTTCCTAAATGAAAAATTTAGTTTTAATAAATGGTTTTTTGTAATTACATCTTTTTTGGGGATTATTTTAATTGGTTTTGATCCAGAATTAATTAACAATATTTTCGCTCTTGTGCTCACAGCTTTAATGGCATTCTTTTATGCTATTGCGAATGTGGCCAGCAGAGACACAAATAAATTAAACATTGTTACTACAAATTTTTTCATGGCCTCTATTGGGTTTGTTGTATTAATACTTTTATCATTTATCTTTGAAGGAAACACAATGTTCATTCTAAAAAATATTCAGCAAGATATGTGGTTTTTAATAATTTACTCTGGTTTAATTGTTTCAATAGGCGCTCATATGTCTTTATTTTACTTATATAAATTTTATCCGGTTGGAAAAGTTCTTCCCTTTTATGCTTTATTTCCTGTATTTGGATTGATCCAAACATTTATAATATTTAATGAAATCCCTAGTTTGATAATGACTTTAGGAGGAAT
>FUFK010064847.1_pt1 | contig 10635 bp, 6 predicted proteins | sample 1021851 | NCBI WGS metagenome assembly FUFK01 (sample SAMEA51879418, study PRJEB19060) | metagenome
ATAAGATCTTGAACTAATCTCTGTTCACTTGAAGATCCTTGTAAAAAATACGGAGAAAGTGGCATAACATTATCCTATAAAATCAAGTGGTGGTAATTCGTATTCTGTTTTGAGTGTGTTTTCTAGTTCTTCTAATTCACGAATCGCATCTTCATATATCTCTCTACCATTCAATGCAACACCACCAGGTAACATTACACCTTGGAATTTAATTAAATTCATTCCCCACTGCTTCTTAATTAATGCTGTTGCATATTTCTTTAACCAAAAATCATTATATACCTTACTTACATCTGCTGGATCTAAAAGACGATAACCATCAATAATTATAAAAGTATCATCAGACATTTGTGCAAAATCAATATCTAGATATAATCTTCCTTGTTTCTTGTTAAATCTTATTTGAGTATCTGGTGTGATGATTCGACTTAAATCTTCAAGATAAGTCTTTGTCATTGTATAATTTAATAGATCAAGTGCACCATAATAGTAAAGATCATTTAAAAATATTTGATATTTAATATTAAATAAACCACTTGATATAGTGCTGTTATCTATTTTAAGAACTCTTTCTACACCTAATACATGATCTGGTAATTGTATAAAGTTCTGTGCTTCTTCAAATGTAGTAGTTGTTATACCAACTGTAGAATTAGCAGTAGTTGTAGTAACACCAGTTCTTAATGATTCCCTATTTTCTTTAGTTACCTTATGCTTTAATAGCATTCTTTCAATACCATCAAAATGACGTTCNTGAAAGTATTGAATAGCATCATCAATAAGATCATCAATTTGATCGTCATCCACATTNATTTCCAGCACAGGATAACCTAATTTTCTTAAGCAGTAATCTATTAATCCTTGCCTTGTGGATGGCTTACTCATTTTTTAATTCCTCTTTTAGGACTCTGTAATGCATCAAATTTTTGCTGTAAATCCATATAATCTTTTGTCATGGATTCCATTTTTGCTTCTAATAATATATTTTGATTAACTAATGTTGATAATTTCTTATGGTAATGATTAATCAAAATATTCACATCAACTTCACTNTTCATAGTATCAGAATTGACCTCCATCAATNGTTGTTGTCCACTTCGGTATGCCACTGGCATCCGTTGTGAGTATAAAGTTTGAGGTAGTTATGCCAGCAGTAGTACCAGCAGCACCAACCATTTTACCAGTAGTATCGAAGTAAAGAACTCCGTTACCAGCTGTTGAATAATCTCCATTTTGGAAATATATTCCTTTTATATCTAGGAAACCTTTTGTACCACTTAAAACATTACCAGTAATTGTTGCATCAGGAATGTATGTAAATGATCTTGCTGGTGCATTACTAGTTTCACCNGCACTATCATTATAACCAAAAAATCCAGTTTTGTTATTACCTACTCCAGTGCTTGTATTGTAGTTGAAAGAAACACCACGATCAGTATTAGTATCAAAACCNTGAGTAACTGTTAATTGTGTAGTTGTTACAATACCACTAGTTGTTTGNCCATTNATGAATACAGTAGAAACACCAGCTGATGANACATATGAATGNATTGTTGTAGTTCCTGCACCTGGTAATGAATTACTACCACTTATCTGGTCTCCAGTATTGATACCTACGATTGANTCTAAAGTNATTGCNGATGTTCCAGATCCAACTGTTGCCATNACAGTTCTCTTACTTGTCACATCACCAATATTCATTATTGGNTCNTTNAATGATGTNTTTGTAGAGTTAACAGTNGTTGTAGTTCCNTCAACCTGTAAACTACCTTTGATGATAACNANACCATCACTNTCNAAACCATCTGGATATGGATCNATGAATATAGTNTTTCCACCACCAGATTTACTGCTAATAACGTTAGATGAAATTCCAATGTTATCAATTACTANTCCATCACCAATACCAGGATTTACTATCTCAANAGGAACACCATCAAATATNATACCNTTACAAGAAGATTGTTTNGTTACTCGAACNTGATCAGTTCCATTTTCATCAAACTCAATACTTAAATCNTCATTCATACCAAAACTTAGTTTGGTATCATCNTTNATTATGACTTGNCCACTACCATTAGGTACAAAACGAATATCNCCATTAGANTTGTTTGAATATATTGTGCTTCCNTCAANTGTAAGATTATCTACAGTCCAACTATCTACTGTTGGTAAAGCTTGTGCTGCGTATGCTGGCCCAAATCCCGAAGAACCACCACCTGGATGAAGAGCTGCTCCATCTGATTTAAGAATTGGTATAAATCCATTTGCTTGTGTACCACCATTACCATTTCCTTTACCTCTAACTTCACCTGGTGCGTGTGCTATAAGATCTGTAAAATATCTACCACCAATGACTATCGGATTTGGATCTGGACTTGTATTATCTCCAACAAACAGTCTCGAACCTAAATTTCCACTAGTGCCAGGTGCAATCGTAACCGCAAGTTCACCGTAGTTTATGGTTGACGGAGCAGCATTGCCAGTCGATCTTTTTACTCGTATTATGCTGGCCATTTAAAAACTTCCCCCATTAATGTTTAAATTTTGTGTTGCTCCTGGTGTTAATTCTAANGTTGCTTCAAATTTACTCGTTGNTGCGTTGAAGACCAAGACCATTCCGTTGGATAAACCNCCAGAAACATCTACGTCACTTAANCCTGCTAAAGTTCCTCCACTACCAGATAGAGAGGATATAACTTTATTCGCATTTCTTGAACCAACTCTTACTTTTATTTCAGACATTTTAATTAACCTGTAGTAACTCCAGCAGTAACAATCGCACTTCCACTAACAATTCTTGTTTTCAAAGAACCATCATTTAATAACACATCATAACTGTAACGACCTGCCTTTAAAGCAGATGTAATTGAAGACCCTAATGCAATTTTTAGTTGTCCTTGAGTTCTACTGGGAAACGACACCGCAAATGTTGCCTTATCGTTTAGTGAAGCAGGATGTTTCTTTAATTTTGATGTGGCTGAGTAACCTGTCAAATCTAAAGGTGAGTTTGCTGAATCTTCCAAATTAAAAATNTGGTTNAAGTCAGCACCAGCATCAATTACTATGTTACTAATATATGCTGCCATTATTTAACTAATTAGAATCTATCTTGGAATATTTATAAATCATTTATCCATAATATTTCGAAGAAGAGTTTTTATCTCNTCCATATCCTGTTTTAAAGAATCCAAATCACTACGCATATTATCAAATTTCTTTTTTTCTGCGTATTTTTTCTCAGATAATTTTATNAANTTATCAAATTCACTCTGATTTCTGCTGATAATTGCATTTGAATCAACATCTCTAACAAGGGAGACATCAGATTTAACTTTTACGTATTTGTTCATTAGTCGTCAATTTGGAATGATCTAAGTGCAATTGCTCTGAAGTTCTTAAGTCTAGGTGGTTTTGCTTGACTAGTTGATGTCATAACAACTTTAATCATAAATCCAGTAAACTGTGCAGTGTTTTCAACAGTAAACTTATACTCACTAAAAGCATTTCTAAGAGAGTTTGCATTCACAGTCTTGTCTGGTAATCCATTTGTATTGAATGGAATGTAGTTTTGATTCTTATCATCACCATCACCTCTGAATAATTTGTAGAAGACTCTAAACTCACCTTCAGGCTCCCTATGCCCGTCAAACTGAACAAATATGGAGTTAGAAACAAATTCTAAATTAATTCTTCTTGTTTCATAAATCGCAGTATTTGGATCTAAACCAGATATTTTTGGTCTACTATCAGTTTCAAAATTAACTACCTTATCATCAACCAAGTTACTAATTGCGACTACGTTTAATGAGTCCAAATCTACAACTGGAGATACATCAGGTTGTGATGTTGAGAGTGTCAATTCTAGTCCAAAAGACTTCCGATTGTTTAATAAATCAAACTCATTTATTTCTGATGCAATAATTCTTGGACTATCAAGATAGTTTAATTGATTCAGAGCTACGGTTTCATAACCTTTATCTACAAATGATGCTTCATTACCACTTAAACTAGTTCCTGAAGTTGTTTTAATTCTTCCAGTTATGTCAGTTCCTGTAGGTGTTATAGATGTAATTCTAGGATCAATTATTTCAAAGGGAACATTCTGTGAAATATGAAGTGCACTTCCACCACCAGTCTTAGTGATATCAAATGCTTTTCCACCAGTTGCAACTTTTAGGTAGTAACTATCAAATGTTTTTTCTCGTGAATCAATATTATGGTCTTTGTTAATTTTTCTTAAAGACACACCATTGAATTCATACTTACGAGCTAATGAAGATGAACTATGATTTGATTTTAAACTTGAATCAACAGATCTTGTTGAAATTGTTATTTGATTACTTGAAATAGCATTGTATGCAATAATTTCTCTATCTATTAATAAGTATCCAGTGTGTCCAGATCCAACTGCAGTTCCTTCAAAAGTTGTAAAGTCAGCACCACTTGTAAGATCTATGGTTGTGCTATCATCATTTATATTTGAAGTTAATAAAGTTGGTTTTACATCAGGATGGAAATTAGAAACTCTTACCCTGTTTGTGCTTGAGTGCATTCCATGATTTCTGTGATTAATTTTCAGAGTATATCCATCTCGAATTGGATCAGAACTAATTCCAGTGATGTTAGCAGCAGTAATTGTAGTATTAGCACCACTAGTTGAAACATGAGTCATATTTGCATTATCTGCAAAAGTATCCTTAACGTTATCAACTACTAACAAGTTTGTATTAGTTGTATTTTTAACTACAACTCTCACTCCTGATCCATTGAATCCAACAGAATTCATAAGTAGTAAATCACCTGCTTGATATCCAGTTCCACCACTCGTGATGTTAATATTTGCAGTTCCTAATGCACCACCTGCTTGAACTGACACCGTTGCAGTTGCACCTTCACCAAATCCAGTCAAACTTGTAAATCCAATTCCAGAAAATGTTCCTTGTGTTAGACCAATTCCAGTATTTGGAACTAAATCTACTTTACTTGTACCAGTTGTAATTGCTCCACCAGAGGCAGTTATACGACCAGTATTTGTTCCTTGTTTGAGTTCAGATCCAGCTTGAAATGTAGTTGTGGTTGATGCTATTGAAACATTTAATCTCTTCGAATATGCAATGGCTGGATTTTCTCTTTTAATTTTTTGTAATTGCAATTCACTGTTAGGTAAAAGAACAGTGGAAGGTGTATTAGTTACAAATTGTGCCTTATTAAGTTTAAACTTAAGATCTTCATATTGACTTGGTGTCCAAGTGGAACTGTTTTGTGATTTGAATAGTGAACCTAAGTATGGTTGAGTATTACTTATAGACTGAAGAATTAAGTCTTCCTCACCCATTCTAGTAATGTAAGTAAGATACTTTTCAGTTGGTGCAACTAAAACTAANGCATATTCATATCCACCTTGNAAATAAACTGGTGTATCNAATTTAAANTTAGTTACTACAGTTGGATCNTCAGAGGCATTGACATCTGCAGGATCAATTTGTACCTGACCAAATGGTAGAATAGTGGTTGTTGGTGAACCATCTCTCATTGTTCTTAATTGAACAGTCACTGGAACTTCATTATCTTTAGTTTTAAAGAATAACTCACCACCTGTTATGAAAACACCATCTTGATATTTGCTTTTTTCAACTAAGAATGATTGTGCAAGTGGATCATAGTAATCTATTTGTTCTGATGTTTGAATATCCTGTGGCCCTAGAACTACACCCTCTACTTGAACTATTTGAGACACTGGTTGATCTGAACCAATTTGTTTTTTGTCAATCTGTGCTGTTTTGATATTGAGTGTTTGTTCTTGTGTATTTGTTTGATAACCAGTTGCAAGATATTCTGTCTCTGCGGAACTTTCACCAGGATCCAATACACTTGCATTAGTTGGACTTGTGGTAATTCTAATTGTATTATTTCCAGTAGAAAATAAAGGACTACCTTCTACAGTTGGATCAGGTATATGTAATGAAAATATCAAATTTCCTTTTTCGTCACTTACTAGACTTAAATCACTAATAGTTGCTTCTGCATCACCATCTTTATTAACTAAATTCATTCCTTTTTTAACATACCCAATATGATCCGCTTTAGTGAAATGTGCCAATCCACCAGTATCAACATTTAAAATTGTGCTAGTGCTAGAATAAGTGGCAGATAAAGATGTTGAATCATATGGATTTGTTGTGTATGTTTCTGTGGGATTATTATATGGGCCTTTTTTGTGATTTGAACTAGTGAGTCTGAAATGAATACTTGGTTTACCAGCAGTTCCTGGTGGATTTTCAACACTATACATTAAATCACCAGTAGAAAATGATCCCTTTGTCATAACAACTGGAAGAAGTTTAGGAACAGCATACTCTGTCATATCCTGATTTTCCATAAACACATAATATCTTGTATTTGGTTTTAATTTTTTACCTGAAACTTCAATATTTCGAGATCTAACATTGTATAAAACATCAACTCCAACTACTTTATTGCCCAAATCAATTGTTTGAGTTGTTGGTGTCAATTCAAGTCCAAATTCTTTTTCAACTCCAGTTTGTTCAAAAGTTTGTGTAACTGTATTTTGAATTGTTTGATTTGTTACTTCATAAACTGCAGTTCCATGACCTTGTGCTTGCGAGACTTGCTCAGTTGACGATGCTAAAATTTCAGTATCAGTAATTTCTTCTCCAAGAAGTGTTGCACTATCCATACCATTCCAGGTAATCTCATGAGAATTCCAGAAACTAGATGCCATTCCACCATTTTCTGCATTGTTTGGAACTCCTAATAGATCTGCAAATGCATTATATGCACCATCAATATTAAAGACCTCTGTGTTTCCAAGAGGAACTTCTTCAACCCAAAAATCTGATTCTGGATTTAATTCTATTGATCCAGAAAATAATGCTATATGGAAAGGGTTAAGATTTTCTGTTCTTGTTGTAAATGGTTGTGTTAAAAACTCTACTTCTGTATAATTAAGTAATAATGCAGGCCCATTTCTTGTTATGTTTGCATCAGCAAAATCTTCAACCCAATTATAATCAGCATTTACAGGATCATTAAGTGTACTAACCGTTTCATGAATTAAAGGAACATTTCTTTCTGTTGACATAGGTCTACATTCACCTCTCACAAGATCAATATCAAATTTAGATTCTCCTGTTAGATTATGTGATGCATGACTTGTGAAATTATCAACAAAGAAACCAGATTTAAATTTATCCAATCCAGTGCTTGGATCTTTGATTGACAAATTTTTAGTATCAGTTTCTAATAATGATAGTGTTGTATAATTTTCTAAATTTTTAATTCTATGCTCAAGACTACCAATATCTTTCATTGTATATCTCTTATGTTTAATTNTCTTTACCTTGACCTCTTTAATTGCATTACGAACATAAGGTGGATATATGATTGAAGCAACTTCAAAAGCCTCATCATTTGGTAGAGGTAATTTAGGAAGTCTTGATGGAGTTCCTTCTTTTACACTAAAGAAACCATCTTTTGTTAAGTATAATCTATCAGCTCTACCTTGATAGTAAGAATAATCTACTACAACACTCTTGTTTGATACTACAACTTCAGACTGTGTTGAAGCAAAAGATCTTGATCCAAAAGCAAACGGTGATTTATTATTTGCAGTAAATGGTGCAACTCTAGGTCTAAAATCAATAAAGTCGGAAGCAAACCTATCAAAAACAAGTGGTATATCTTTACTATAAGATAATGTATTATAACTATTAACTGTTTCAANAGTTCCTGTATTTTCATTATTAAGTAAGTANTTAAATATAATTCTTAATTTACGAGTTGGTTTTTCCGCATCTNATTTTCTTACAATTCTAGAAAANTCTGCAAATTCTAGTCTTTGACCATCATCTANANTATAATTATTAATTAAATTTCGATCACCAGGTAGAACACTTGTTAGTGTTGCGAATATTCCAGATGTTTGAAGTGATATATTCTCTCCTACCTCAAAAGTATTTTGATTCTCATAAACAAAAGAAATCGAAGTTCCAGANACAACAGANACAACACGAGCCACAGCACCTGATGTGCCACCAATAAATTGTTCNCCAACTGTAACATTTCCAGTAAATGTTGCTGTTGCATCAGTTGCAATTAGAGTTGGTAAATCTGGATTATTTGTATCATTTGATTCAAATATTGCTAATACACGAGAAACCTCTGGAACATTTAATGATATTTCCTCATCTTGAACTCTTGTTCCATAATATTGACTATATGTTAAACCATCATTAAGAGAAGTAGTTCCAATACCAGATCCAGTTGATTCTGATTTTGTTATCACTAAATCACTACATCTTACAATTGATTTTTCTTTTGATGATAAACTGCTTCTTCTAATAGTTGCTGTTAGTGTTGCATCACCAGTTTCTTTCGATAATCCACTTATGGTAACAGTTTTAAGATTTGTAGATACGTTTACCATTGGACTATCTAGTTTTTGCATAAATGCATCACCTGTACCTGCATCAACCTCTAAAGCATAATTTGTTTGGGTGAATGGTTCAAAGAATAGATCATCTGTGTTAAGATCAGTAAGATCAGTAATATTAAGGACAGCCTGAAAGTTTGTAAAACTACCATTAGTTATCTGCTTTCTTACAATATATGAACTATCTAATACATTCATTGATGAAACAAAATCATCTGCCAATTTAACTCTAAAACCAGGATCATCAGCCACGGTTAGTGTTGGTATTTTAATTACCACACGACTTGCTGATATACCAGATGGATTAAAAACACCATCGCATACACCAGGAACAGTGGCAACTGCATTTACTGAAAAATTAGTTCCACCAGTACCAATCGTATGTACTCTGTTAAAAGTTTGATCTGTTCTATTAAAATCACCAGTATAACCAATAATATCATTTTCTTTTACCACAGATCTATAATCTTTAATAGATGGACTATTAACTATTCCGCTACTAGAAATTTGAATTTCCTCTCCAGGCCTGAATATATCTCTATCACGATCTAATACCAAGTCTGCAGCAAAACTAGTTGTACCTGCACTAACGCCAGCAGTACTATGAACTGCTTTTATATCTTCAAAACTATTATCACTGATCGTTGTAATATTATTACCTATTTCAAGACCGTTAACTATTAATGGTTCATTCAATTGAAACTCTCCGATGACATCACGAAGTGTTATTCCAGTTCCATTAACTGCTGTAACCACATACCCTACAGCTCCGCTAAATTTACCTTTTACATGAGAATCTACACCAGTAGTAATTGTATTTGCTACGACAAGAACTGTATACAGTTGCATATCATAGAATCTTAAATCAAAAGTTGTGACTGCAATTCCTGCTGAAGTTCTTTGCATAAAATCATATGGTCTTACATCACCTATGACTGTTGCACCAGTATCACGTTGCCTAGTATCAAGTAATCTTCTATTCAATAATTTTAATGATGATGCATTAAATCCAATAGCTGGAGAACCAAGAACATTTGTTATATTCATTGACTTTCCAATTCTTATTGGAATACTTATATTTTCCTCTAATTTAGTTGTTCTTGGTTTAAGTACATCAATGGACGTTGATCCAACTTTATCGATCTCATAACCCCTTACATACGCCTTTCCTGAAGAAACCTGAAGACTAATGATATCATCTGAAGGAGTATTTCCATTTTGAGTCTGTTGAGTGTCAAAATATATTCCTCTATTACCAATTCTATCATTTAAAGACTCTTTAACATCTATAGAAAATGGTTTCACATAATAATCACCAGATTCGTCATATGTTCTTCTTGCTAATTCTTTCGCAAAGATATTATACTCAGTCGCAGTTACCATCTCTTTGACAGAACCATTAACGACTCTCATTAACTCAACAAAATCTTTATCATTAATATCAGTTAAAGATTTTTTATGAAGAGATACAGAAATTTTCAACCTATCTGCACCAGGTGCAGCTTCATTTGAAAAACCTAAAGCATTATCATATAAATCAGAATTGGTTGAAGATGCTGATGTTTTTTCTTCTTTTATTAAGAATCCAACTCTATAACTTGGAGAATTTGAATATTGATCTAAAATTACTGTGGATGCTATTGTTTTTACAAAAAATCCACGAACAAAATATACACCTTCATTTATAGAAAATGAAGATCCTGTGGAAGTTGAATTTGCAACAATACATCTTGCAAATTGACTATTTGCTGCAATACTTGTGTTTTCAAATGCAATTCCTGAAAGAGTTATTAAATTTTCACCATCCTGAAATGTCCTTGTAGTCCCGTCTGATCCAGATTTAGAATACTTTAAGTATAAAGTGTCAAATCCATCAATTGATTCGGGTGCAGTCAATCTATTGACCACTGTGGCTTCAACACCAGATGTTTCTCCTTGTATTTTTATATTGTTATCTACTAAAAATTTTGTGTAACTATTAACTGGTATATTTAAAAAATTGGGATCTATTTTTACCGCAAAATAGTTGGGATCATAGAAAGTTCCACCAGGTATGACCATTGAACCTTCTTTGAAAAAGTGTCTTCCAAACTTCTCAACTTGATTTTGTAATATTGATTGGAGTGTTGTTAATTCTCTTGCTTGAACTGGAAAACCAGGTTTAAACAATACCTTATGAT
>FUFK010045269.1_pt1 | contig 10634 bp, 7 predicted proteins | sample 1021851 | NCBI WGS metagenome assembly FUFK01 (sample SAMEA51879418, study PRJEB19060) | metagenome
AATTACATATTAAACGCAAAAGGTATTAATAATTCAATAAATAGTTTTAATCGTTCAATAGCAATAAATAGAAAAGATGTTGGTCCAGATATATCATTCCTTGTTCCAATTGGCTTTAAAACATCAAACAACATGAACTTGGATTTTTCCACCAGAGGATGGAATAGAAGACCGAAAAACTCAGATTTATTTGCTTGGAATAGTGGAGATGCTGTAGGACAAGTATTTATGAATATATTGAAAGATGAAAAATCCAGCTTTGGTTTGAATCTAGGAATTAGGAGTCTATATTCAGGTTCTCAATATAGTGGTGGGGGGACTTNTNTTGGNGAAGGNTTATCTATGGGTTTTAGANTNGACCGTGCNNTANCAGATTCNTCNGGNNTGGCNTTNGGTGCNGAACAATTAATACANTTTGATGATCAAACTGANACTGGNAGNGATNTTTANATTACNTANTCAAAAGCTTTCTGGANTAAAAAAGATGAAAATNTTTATCCCTTTCACNATCTTNACTGGNGGNNTAGGAACAGGTTATTTAGCNTTATGGNANGATACTNAATTTGCTTGTTCTGATTTATTTGGAGGNGCAGCAGTTGNTGTAAATAAATATNACCAACTATGCTGGGGACCATTTGGGGCNGTTTCCTTAGTATTTAANAACAAATTTTCATCNTTTATAGAATACAATAATTATTCATTTATGATAGGTAGTTCGATTGTACCAACAAATAGAATAAGGTTCACATTTGGATTAACTTTGGCTGAATCCTTTAATGACTATAAAATTAAAAATGTAGAAGAATTAAGATGGTTTAGTAGAATTAGTTTAGGATTATAANTATTTGATGATATATTTTNCTAAAGTTTTGAATAAAATNTAGATAANTNATNGGAAAAATTATCTAAAATCTTNNTNGANANNTNNTTNTATCNTTTTANTCTNCTTAATCTTTTNCCTTCNACNTCCAANATATTTATNAATCCTTTCTNTANAAAGACATTNGTCCANTTAATTTCAGATTCTGTTGAGTATAGCTCTAGATATGAATCAAAATCATATAATTCTAGAATTTCCTTATGAGATAAACAGTCACTTGCAAAACAAGGTAAACCCAAACAACATGCATCTAAAACTGGAATTCCAAACCCTTCTATTATTGATGGGCTAAGTAAACATAATGCATTAAGGTATAAAGTGCTTTTTAAAGTCTCGCTGATATAGTCTGTTAAAACTATACCTGGATTTTTGTTAATAATTTTCTTTAATTGTAAACTATATTCATCATTTTTTAGTTTTCCTGTGATTACCAAAGAAACACCATTTTTTTGCAAATTAGAATTCTGATAAGCATTAACTAATAGTAAAACATTTTTCCTTGAATCTATGCTTGCATTAAATAAAAAATATTTAAATGGTTTAATAGGTAACTTATTTTTAACATTGATTGAATTTAGAATATTTTCATAAATATTATGATTCTCAGTTTCCTCAAATAACAAGGTTGGAGGTTGTGTAATAACAATATCCTTTAGGAAATTATTTTTTAAATTTTTAGTATGCGAGATTTTTGGAATCATATTGTATTTAAATTTATTTCTTGAAATTCCAGATACGAAAATATTATTTGAATATACGCAACTTTTAAGCATTGTAGAAAAAGAATTCACTATTACTTTTTTGGGTTCGTATTCGAGAGGAATAAGATCATGAATGGTTTGCACAAAAATCCTATCTTTAGATTTTTTGTTTAAATATAAATTTATAGGTGCTGATGAAATGATTGAATCAAAATTTTCTATATCAATTTTGATTTTATTTTTTAAAGGAAGTAAAGATGATAATTTACAATTTTCATAAATATTAGGCGCCAAATAAAAACCCTTTACATATTTCAAATAAGAAGTTCTTTCTACCTTAAGATATGGGTTGTCTCTTTTATTAGAAAAAATTACTTTTAAACAATCAGAAGAATAATAAGATTTTTTTGAAAAGCAAACTTTTAAGACTAATATTGTATTAAAAATAGTATTCAAAATATTTCTATAAAAAAAAATAATTTTACTTAATATTGAATTTTTAGATTTAAGTTTTAATGAATATTTATTATCAACTCCTTTTTTTAAATAATCAGAAATAAAAGTACTGAGTAAACTATTTTGAAAATTTTCATTATAGTTTTTGAACTTTAGTTTTTTAAAATCCATACTTACTAATAACCAAATTTCTGCTTCAGATTTATTAAGTGCTTTTATCAATGACTTTGTATAAGAAGCAATACCTCTATGTTCTTTATTCTCAAGCTCCTGGATGGTAACTAATATTTTTTTTCCTTTTAGTGAGCTCATAGGGAAATATGATTGAATATATAATACCTGATAATAGGTTTAAGTAATTTAAGAAAATATAATTAATTTTCCGAATTTAAAGTTGTTGAATTGATCTAGATTTATCTGTGAACAGATTAAATAATAATTGTAGATAACTAAGTCTTCTTAATTTTATATTTGCAGAAAGAGACATTCCTGGCTTCAAGGGTAAATTCTTGCCTGAATTTAGTTCTATAAGTTGATTATTTAAAGTAACTTTTACTTCATAAAAAAGATTATTATCTCTATCATTAATTTTCCTAGAATTTGCACTTATAAAACTGATTATCCCATCAACCCCTCCAAAATCTGCTGCTGGATAGGAATCTATATTTAATTCTACTTCCTGTCCTGTAAGAATAAAGCCTATATCTTTAGAGTCTACAAAAACCAAAGCCTCTAAGTTCTCCTGAGGAACTATCTTTAAAATATCTTGATTTGCGCCTATTACGAACCCCTTATCCTTAGCATTTATTTCGTAAACATATCCAGCTATTGGACTTTTTATTATTGAATATTTAAGAATATCCTCTATTTCTTCTAATTGAGTTTTGTAATTAAAAAGATTATCTTGAATAAATTTTATTTCTTGACTTAATTCAGAAGTTTTAACTTTAATAAGGATTTTTTTATTCTTTAGATCATTTAAATAATTTAAAACTTTTATTTTTTGCGCATCNTANTCAATCTTAGAGATTGCCCCTTCATCATAAACGCTTGAAAATTTATNNAAATTATATNTTTCTATTGAAAGAACTGAATTAATTTCATTTATTTCATTTTTTAAAATAAGAACAGAATTTTCTAATTCGGATTTTTTTAATTTTAATTCTTCTTCTTTTAAAGAAATTTTATTAATTAAATTTTGCTTTGTTTCTATATTTAAATCATCATTAATTTTTAACAATTTTTCATCTTTCTCTACTAGATTTCCTTCTTTAACATACACCTCTTCAACAACACCTGAAATTGGCAATTTTATTGATCTAACTCTAGTAGTAGGTTGCAATTCCCCATTAGCAATAACTATTTGATCTGTCTTAGCAAAAATCAACCAAACAAAGGTTAATCCACTTAAACCTATAATTGATATAGTAATAGTATTTGCAATTTTTTTACTTTGCTCTAAATCTAGGTTTTGGTAATTAGTTTCTTCATCAAGACTAGTTGTTATAAATCTTCTATATTTACTTTTTAAATATTTAAAGAANTTCATTATTCAAATTTATTTTCAATAGACATTGCGTAAAAAAGGCCTCTTTGATTTATTAGCTTTGAGAAATTTCCCTCTTCAACAATTTGCCCATTAGACATTAAAAGAATCTTTTCAACATTTACCAAATTTGTAATTCTATGGGTAACAAAAATAACAGTACAATTTTCATTCATTTTATAAATATTTCTTAAAACCTCTTTCTCTGTTATAAAATCTAATGCACTAGTTGCTTCATCTAAAATTAATATTTTTGGCTTAGTAATTAAAGCTCTTGCAATTGCAATTCTTTGTTTTTGACCTCCTGATAAAGATCCTCCTCTCTCTTCAATCTTTGTACTATAACCATTTTCTAAATTCATTATAAATTCATGCGCACAGGCCCTCTTTGCTGCCTCTACTATTTCACTTTTATTAATTTCTGGATCTGAAATACTAATATTTTCTGAAACGGTTCCAGTTATAAGATTAGGTTCTTGAGAAACAAATCCAATCTGTCTTCTAAGAGAAGATAATTCAACTTTTTGAATATCAATATCATCAATTAATATTCTCCCATTATTTGGCTTAAAAAGCCTTGCCAGCAATTTAACAAATGTACTTTTACCACTTCCGCTTCTACCTACTATCCCAATTAAAGATTTGCTTTTTAGTTCCACATTTATATTATCTAATATCTTATTTCCATTTCCATGATATGTATAATCAACCTGATGATATTTAATTTCACCTTTAATTTCTGGCATTGNAATATTATTTTTATCNAAAATATTTGATTCGGCTTCTTGATTAATTACATCCCCAAGCCTCTCAAAAGATACTTTTAGTTCTTCAAATCTTTGAGATAAGGAAGAAAGCCTAAGTATTGGTTGAGTAACATAACCAGAAATAATTCTAAATGCAATTAATTGTCCCAACGTTAATTGCCCCTTAAGCACCATTGAGGCTCCAACCCATAAAACAATAATTTGAGATATTTTTTGCAGCACCGATGAACTTTCAGAGAGAATTGTTCCTGTAATTGTTTTATTGAAAATCTTTTGTATAAAATTTGTATAATTTTCAAACCATTTTTTAAATGTATTATTTTCAATATTTTGAGTTTTTATTGTTTGAATAACATTCATTGATTCAATCAAATGATTTTGAGTATTTGCATTTGATTCGGCGACTTTACGATATTGGCTTTTAAATAATGGAACCCCTAAAATNGTAATTATTACTTGTATTGGCAATACTGATAATGCAATCANAGTTAAAATCCAACTATAAATTATCATTATGCATATATAAATAATTGAAAATAAAGCATCTATTATTGTTGTTAAAGTTTGTCCAGTAAAAAAATCTCTAATTTTTTCTAATTCAGATATTTTTGTACTTAATTCTCCAACTCTCCTTTTAGAGAAAAAATTTAATGGCAATTTAAATAAATGAGAAATAATCTCACTTCCTAAATCCAAGTCAATTCTATTTGTAGTATCNACTAATAAAAAAGTTCTTAATGATCTAAGNATAGATTCAAAAATAGTAACTAGAAAAAGAGCTACTCCNATAATTTGTAAAGTATTCAAACTTCTCTGACTTATTACTTTATCAATGATTACTTGTATTAGNAGTGGGTTAGCTAAAGAAAGNAATTGAACTACGAAAGAAGCCAACAAAAGTTTTATAAAAATATTTTTATATTTTTTTAAAAATGGAATAATCCAATTAATACCAAATTTATTAATATGACTTTTCATACTTCTTTTTGGGATAAGAATATTATTTATCTCTGGGAAAGAATTTTCTAATTGCGATTTTTTTAAAACTACTTTTCCAAATTTTGGAGATATCAAAACAAATTTTTCAACATTAGCTTCTCTTACAATACATATGTGTTCTTTATAAAAAATTAAGCTATTTTTTTTTAACCTAAGAAGATTATTTCTATTTACATATGCATCTCCAATTATAAATCCATTTTGCAAAAGAATTTGACCTAAAATATCTAAAGTAAGGATGTTTTTTTTGGATAATTTTTCTGCAAGTACTTCATCTAAAGATTCAAAAGAGAATTTAACTTTATATATCTTACAAATCATTTTTAAACAAGCTAAGCCTTCTTCAAAAGGTCCATCTCCGTTTATATAAATTTCTTCATTTTTCAATCCTCCAAGATTAATGGCTGAAGGTAAAGGTAACATTGAAGAATTATTTTCATTAGTAATTTCAATATTTATATCATCTAATATCTTGTAGAAAATATTTTTATTAATTTCTAATAGTCTTAAATCTATTTTATCTATATATTTTTTTCTTAAATCATTAGAATTTATTTGATCGCCAATNNTTTTTTGTTTTACATTATTTGAACCTAGAATNTATANATTATCNTTATCAANAGATCNGTTTAAATTATTTTTAAGTTTAATNTTACTTTTTAATTTTTTGGATGCTTCAAAAATTACTTTAAAATCNTTATTNTCAGATTTATTTAACCTCACCATAAGATCTATAACTTCTATAAGTTGAATGCCAATGGTAAATTTCTGATTCTTATTATTATTAATAATCTTAATTATTAANTCATCAGNAATAGATAATAATTTAATATCTGTTATTGAGATTACCTCTTCAATTGGTGAATTTCTTAAATAAGAAATTAATCCAATCCAATCATCTTTTTTTAACTTTTCTATTGTATAAAAATCATTTTTATAGTTAAATGTAATTCTTGCATTACCTTCTAGAATAAAAAATACTTCTGACTGAATATTTTCCTTATTAGAAAGAATAGTTCCTGCTTTAAATCTTTTTATAGAAGTTGATTCTTTTATTTCTGAAATTAATTCTTTATCAAGATTTTTTATCCATTTATGCTTAACTATTTCTTCCCAATCTTTTTTATTCATTATTATTTATTAATTAAAAATTTATAAACTATCAATTAATCTTCTAATTATATAAAAAATTTGTACAAATACCAACCCATCTAAAANTATATTTTTTCAATTATGTAGTANAATNAATNTATAGTAATTAAAACAATANATATATTAAGTGCTAAAAAATCGAATTATTTTTAATGGNAGTTATTTTTCAAAAAAACCTAATGGCATTTCTTTAGTTTCTCGCGAATTAGCAAAGTCTATAAATCCAAATTTAATGACTTTATTAGCTCCTTTCTCTGATAACCAAACTANTTTTCAAAAAATACCTNATAACCTTTCCCCTGATTTTGGTCTCTACTCNCATGCCAGAAGATTATTCTGGAACCAATTCCATCTGGGTAATTACCTAAAAAAAGAGAGAGATTCAATTCTCCTTTCACCTCTACCAGAAGCTCCCATCTTTAGAGGTATTCAATCAATAGTCTTGGTACATGATCTCCTCCCATTAAGGATACCTTACTTAACACCTTTACTTCCTTATCATTTATGCTACGTTCCAATAGTTTTAAAAAATGCCACAAAAGTACTCTGCAACTCTTTAGCAACGGCGACNGAAGTTCATGAAAAATTAAATATTTCACATAAAAAAATTGAAATTATAAAANTAGGGTTNAATCGTAATACCCTTAAACCACTAAAAAGAGTTAAAGAAAATTTTTTTCTAATTATTGCAAGACATACTCCACATAAAAACATTCCAAGAATTTTAAAGGCATTCTGCAATTTAAAAAAGTTCAACAAATCAACAAAAGATTTAAGGTTAAAAATTATTGGTCAATATAACAAGAAATTTACCCCAAGTTATATTAAACTCTCTTCAAAACTTGGTATAGAACAATGTTGCGATTGGATATATTTGATTTCCGAAAATGAAAAACTTGAATTGTTGAATAGATGTCAAGCATTAATAATAGCAAGTCTTTGGGAAGGCTTTGGATTGCCAGCTTTAGAAGCAATGGCTTGTGGTACTTTAGTTATTGCATCTAACAAAGGAGCTCTTCCAGAAATTTTAAATAATAATGGAATATTAATTGATCCCAATAATTTATCTTCAATAGAAGCTGGAATGAAAAGGGCTTTAAATGATGAATTTCTCAGAGATGAATTTAGAGCAACTGGTCCGTTAATTGCTAACAAATTTTGTTGGAAAAATACTGCGAAACAAATTGAAGAGATTGTATCTGAGATTTAATCTGAGAAGTGTTACTAATATTAAAATAATTTTAAGAGATTATTTTATCCTTACAAAAGAAATGGAATTTTAGATCTCAATCTATTTAAATAAAGAAGTGAAAAAATAACCCCAATAAAATTCATAAATAAAACACCAATAATTTGGACAAAATTAAGTCTTCCTTCAATTATCGAATCCCTTAACTGACTTATTACTAAGTAAATAGGATTTAAATTTACTATCCATATNAATTTACCTAAGTTTTCTTTCATATATAAAATTGGAGANAAGAGAAAAGTTAATTGCAAAAGAATAGGTACTAATTGATATATATCTCTAAAACGTACTCCTAATAGGCAAATCAAGAGTGGACACCAAAACATAAAAATCAAGAAATTAAATAGTGGCAAAATTGCAATAAAGAGATTAATAAAGATAGACGAATCAAAAAATATAAGNGCAAAAAAGACTATTAAAAAAGATTGTANGAAGTTATGAAGTTGAAAAGACCACTCTTCAAATGGATAAAAAAGAATATTTATATTTGTATTCTTGATTTTAATTTCATTTTGAATAAGTAGATTTGGTGCAGATCCTATAGAAGTACTAATCGAAGACCATAAAACCATTCCTAAACCTAGATAAACCACATACTTATTAAAATTATNAACTTTAAATACTGTTCCATAAACTACCGACAATAAAGAGATGGATAATAAATTTGAAAGTCCTAACCAAAAACTTCCTAAGGATGTCCTTGCAAATCGTTCTTCAGTTCTAGACCATGCAGTGAACCACCATACCTTTCTAAGTTTTATAGCTTCAAAAAGAATATTCAATATTCTTATTTTTCTTTTGTTTTTAATCATATTTTTTCTTCATAAAAATTTAGAGCTTTTTCAATAGGGCCATCAAACGCAATTGTGCCCTTTTCAAAAACTAAACCTCTTTTGCAAAACCTTAAAAGTAATTCATTAGAATGAGAAGCTAAAAATAATGTTCCTGAATTAGATATAAATTCGGTCAANCTATTNTATGCTTTCTTCTGAAAATCTATATCACCAGTAGCAAAGCCTTCATCTAAAGCTAAGCACTCATGTGAACACCCNGTAAGAATTGCAAATTGTAATCTAGAAAGCATTCCTTGACTATATGTTTTCAAAGGTAAATATATATATTCCCCCAATCCAGAAAAATTGACTACATTACCACAAAAATCTTCAAACCCCTTTANATTTTGATTTATTAAAAGGTAATGCGCCTTCATTGCTTTAATTCCGCTTAATTCTTCGCTNGTTAATAAACTCTTATGAATCATTGGATATATTTTNGTTCTTCTTTTTATAGTTCCTTTAGANAGGCTATATATGCCAGATATTAATCTTAAGAAAGTTGTTTTTCCAGCTCCATTATGGCCAATAAGTCCGATTCTCTCACCTTCTAAAAATTTTATATTTAGATTATTTAATGCATTTATATAAGTAATATTTTTTATTTTTTTAAATTTTCCTCCTGTTAAAGAATTTATAAAAGATGATTTTAAAGTTCTATTAGCACTATGAAATAGAGGAATATCTAATGAAGCTGATCTTAATTCCAATATGATTTCGTTTTGTTTCTTAGTCATCTAAATGAATATTTAATATATATTAAAATTGCAATCTCATATAAGATACGTATAAGAAATTAACTTAATTAATTGCCNAAGTCAATATATAATATCATTATTTCTGAGTAGTTTATTTGATGTTAAAAATGGAATATAGATTACTTGAGCAGTTATCAAAATATGGATTATTGACAGATTTTTTAAAATCAAAAGTTCTTGAAAACAAAATAAAAGATATAAATCTAAGTGAAGTTGAAAAAGCAGAAGCTAGAGATCACTATNTAAAATTTTTTTCTCTTAAAAACGAATTGCTAATTGAAGAGCATAGAAAAAAGAATTTATTGAGTAAAGAAAATTTACTTTACAGAATGAATTTGAACAAAAAAGTCCAGAAATATTGCGAAGACAAATATGATGAATTTATTGGCAAGGAATACCTTTCAAATAAAGAAAAATTGGATATAGTCAAATACAGCATGATTCGAGTAAAAGAATACGGATTGGCTATGGAATTGTATTTAAAAATCAAAGATGACAATGAGGATTTTAATGAATTAGCAAAAAAATATTCCACAGGAATTGAGAAAAAAACTAACGGGGTAATTGGACCATTACCACTAGACAGAGTTAATAATTTAATGAGGCCAAAACTTAACAAAAATAATCTCAATATTTTAAATAAACCTTTTAAATACAATAATGAATGGATTCTTTGCAGATTAGAAGAATACAAAGAATCCAAGTTAGATCAAAAAACCGTGATGAATTTAAAAAGTAAGTTACTTGATGAAGAAATAGAGCGTGAAATTGTAAATTGCTATATTAATGATTTACATACACTTTTAAATTGATTTTGAAAAATAATTATTTTTTATTTTTATTTACAATTTTTGTAAGTACTTTTTTTTCAATGTCTATATATTCAATAAAAGATTTTATTAGGAAGGAAAATTGTATCGAAATAAAAAGTGAGAAATATCTTTCTTCAAGAAAATTTGATACTCGCTATATCACAAAAAAAAAGATGAAGAAAATTGTTAGTGCTGATGCTCACAAAGCATGCAGTTAAAATTATCCTAAATTATCATTCAATGTATATTCAATTTCTAGAACTACATTTTAGTAATGTGTAAATACTGCACATCAACTTCCTCCGAATTTGAATACGTAAANTTNTCAGACTCTCTTTCCTCTATTGGTGATAGTGANANTAGATCCCCTGACTNAGGTATAGAGAGGGTAANTTCTANTCTTCTTGTTAGCGCAGCNNTTGGAGGTGTCACGAGAGGACACATAAATTGGTCTGGAGGAAATGAAACTGTTAAATACTAC
>FUFK010037576.1_pt1 | contig 10631 bp, 16 predicted proteins | sample 1021851 | NCBI WGS metagenome assembly FUFK01 (sample SAMEA51879418, study PRJEB19060) | metagenome
AGAGGATGGGAAGTTATAAAAGTACACTTGTAAAGACAATCATTTGGAGATTCATAGCAACATCAATCACTATACTTAGTGGTTGGTTAGTAAGTGGTAATTGGAAGTTTGGACTTGCAGTAGGAGGTTTAGACACAATACTAAAAACATTTGGATATTTTGGATTTGAAAGATTTTGGATAAAATATGAAAAACATTCTATTAATAACAGAACCAAGAACAGGTAGTACTACATTGATGAGGTCTATTGCTTCAGCTTATAACTTTACTTACCAATTTGAACCAGACAAAAGGAATAAATTGGAAATAAAAGAAAACCATCTTGTTAAAATAATAATAGATGTTAAAAGAGGAAAATCTTATTATCTTGATTTAATAAAAAAATTTGATAAAACTATTTTGTTAAGTAGAAGAAATATTAAAGAACAATGTGAGGCATTTTGGGCTCTAATGTATTTAAACGGTGGTAATCCTTTAGAAAAGTGGTCAGAAAACCAACTACCAAAAAACCTACAAAAAGATAAAACATTTAGAGAAAAATATGAAAGACTTAGAGAAAAAAAATTCTTTTTATTAGACTTGTCAGAAAAGACTAATTTAAAAATTAATTACTATGAAGATGTATTTAAAAATAAATCACTTTTAGAAAAAGATATTAAATTAGATTTGAAATACTTTGGACCACAATATAAACTTAGAATCAAAGGAAACAATACAATATTATGAAAGGGATAGAAAATAAAAAAGTACCACCAAAATATATTTTAAATAAGGCAAAGATTTTACATTGTCAATATAATTTTAAAAAATTAGGAGATATAGATATATCTGAACTAATAAAAAATTTAGAAAATGTAAAAGAATCTGATTGGGTTTCTGATGGAGTAAGAAACAAAATGAGAACACATTCCAAAATTCATACCTTACCAATCAGATGGAAATCTGAATCTTTAGGACAAGGTTTTGTAAACAAAATTGAAAACAATGACTGGTATGATTCATTAAATTTTAAAAAATTAGAAAACGAACTTTTGTCTATCTACAAAAAACATTATGGAGATGGATTTATACACAAAATTATCTTAGCAAACATGCCACCAAATTGGTCAATACAAGAACATATGGATAGTGGACCATCATTAATGTTAGTTCATCGTACACATATTCCAATTATAACAAATGAATTTGTTACATTCTATGTTGGTAATGAATCAAAAAAAATGATAGAAGGTGAAGTATGGGAGATAAACAATGCACAATATCACTCAGTAACTAATGAAGGTTTAGATTGGAGACTTCACTTGATAGTAGATTATTACCCACATACGGGTCTAAGTCAATCTCAACCTGAAAAAACAAGTTTATTTTGAATTGGGAAGAACAATGGCAACGAGTATCAAAATCTAATAAACCTATTCGTGAACTTTTAGATAATATAGATGGACATGGTAAAACATTATTAGATTTAGGTTGTGGTAGAGGTGTACTATCTGAGTTAGCAATAGAAAAAGGATTTGATGTTACATCAGTTGACAATGGAAATACTCCATATGAAAAAAATATAAAGATGGATGCCAAAGAATTAAATGGGTATTGGGATTATATAATTGCTGCTGGTTATCCACCAAGTCAACTACCAAAAAAAGTAAAATGTAAAAATTTTATTTATACAACTTCAAGAAGTGATTTCCAAAAAATGTATGAGGGTGATTTATATATTTTAGACAATATTTATATTAGAACAAACATTAAACCAATGAAAAATTGGAAAAAGATAAATAATACATATTTATATTAAACTTAGGAANATTCTATGAAAGGTACATTTTTTTCAGCNGATTTNGTNAAAGATGAAAACGATAATCTAAGATTATTNGAAATNAACACNGATACNGCTTGTATNACGGANNCTTTAGANNCNCAATTTNATTTNTCAGATTGGATTACNATATTACAAAATAATAACATTACAANNGTAGTGTTAATATANAAANNNTTTCAAANTAATGTTGTANAAAAGATNCAATCNGTNCTATCAACTGATGCAACATTTGTAACATCTGTAGAATTAATAAAAGAAGAAAAAAATACGATTTACCCAACTGCAGTCACAGATGCTGATGATAAATTTATATTAAGATTAGCATATGATGAAAACGCCTTATTTGATTCAACATATGCCAAGGGTAGAACAAATGTCTTAACTTTATTTGCAGACAATAACGATTCAACCTCAGTACCAGAATTCTTTTATGAAGGAAGTGAAAAAATTTATAATACATATACTAGCTCTATTTATAGTGGNTCTAATATACCTGATGCAGTCAAAAAGAATATAAATGACAATCCTACCGACCCATTAGAATTTATTAAGTTTGAAGCAAACCCCACATTTGAATCAGCGTCAGAACAAATACTTAATCAGTTTTACACAAGTGCTATTGATACAACAGTAAGTTATGTTGAACGATATCATGTAAATCCACCAGACCTTGAAGGTAATAAAGTGTCATCATATAGAGAGTATGGTATTGTTTATGGTAGTAATATAGATTATGTTAAATTAGGTAGCTATAGAATTGAAGGTTTATTTACCTTACCTGATGTTAACTTTAACGAAGCTTACCCATTTACAAATCAATATTATTATGTACCAAAAAAACATTACTTTGAACTTACAACAAATTATGTTAGAGTTGATAAGATAGATGGTGTTCATAATACTGAAAGAATTATTATTCCTAATGAATCACCAAAGTTAGTAAGTGATGTTGAACTAAGTGGTTCAGTACAATCGTTTTTTATATCTGGTTCACCAGATACAGATGAAAAATCAGTATTTGCTTCATGGTCATTTAGTGGAGAAACATTACCAGAGGGTTCATATATAACATCATCTTTGATTACTAACCTTGATAGTGAGTCTGCAGATTACAACACATCAGTCGAAGTAAGCACTACAGATGGACAAACATTTTATGTTTCACCTGGTAAACATTTTTTAGTTTATGAATCAGGTTCCAATCGTTGGACTTTTAAACAACCAAAGAATTTAACTGGTTCACTTGATTACTTTATGAATCAAAGTGGTTCATTAGTACAATTTTCATCTTCTAATTATGTTGTATTAGAAAACTCACCAAATTTTTATAGAGTAGATGTTGAAACAACAGATAACTTTTTTATAAGTTCATCAAATTCTATTCTTGTACACAACGCTCCATGTTTCATAGCTGGTAGTAAAATTCGTGTAGAAAATAAAGGTGTAGTAAACATTGAAGATGTGAAAGTAGGTGACAAGGTAATATCATATAATCATAAAGATGATAAAGTAGAATACAAAGAAGTTAAAAAGACTAGAATTAAAACCGATGAGTTTGTTGTTACTTATTTGTTTGACAATGGAACAAAACTTACAGGTACACCAGACCACCCATTATATGTATTAGAAAAAGGATACGCTTCATATTCACCAAAAGCAACAAAAGAAGATAGTGGATTAGATGTTGAACAAATACTTTTAGGAGATGAAGTTTTACATATGGATGGATATGGAGTTACAATTAGTGATATCATAGAAGAAGAAAAGAAAGAAGTAGTTTATAACTTAGATGAAGTAGAGGGTAATAACAACTTTTTTGTTGAAGATTTATTGGCACACAATAGAGCTGGTTTCCCTGGTAGTTATTATGGTGACCCTACTTGTTTTTCTGCTAATGTAGATATTACATTATCGGATGGAACTTTTAAAAAAATAAACGATATAGAAGTTGGAGATATGGTACGAGGTTGGGATGGTAAAACAACAGAAGTAGGTGGTAAGGTAATAGCCGTTGACCATAGACATACGGTTGGTTCACACGCTGATGCATGTAAATCATTGGGAGATGAACCATCACTATACACAATAACTTTAAGTGATTATGGTAGTGGACATACTGGCATTGAGTTTACACCTGAACATCCTTTCTTAACTAAAGAAGGTTGGAAGTCATTAGTACCAGACCCTAATCAAGAACCTTATAAATCTGAACAAGAACCAAAAGTTTTAGAAGTTGGTGATGAAATAAATCTTAATGGTGAATGGAAATCAATAGAATCAATTTCAACAGTTCGTTCTGATTCTGAAGAAAAAGTTTATAATATAACAGTAGAGGGTATTCACTCCTACTTAGCAAATGGAATTGTAGTACACAATAAATAATTATGAGCGCACCACAAGTATATAGAAAGACACCAATAAAGGCAGGTAGAGAAACTAATAGTTTGACATCTGATGAGCAAACTAAAATAAATAATAAAATTACAAGTTTCTTCACTTACTTCAAAGCAAAACACACCTAAATAAGTAAACTCAAATATTTATATTCATAATAAGTTACTTTATGGATAAAGAAAATATTATACAATTTAGATATCAATCTAACGAATTCCTAAAATCAGAAAGTCTAAGGAGTGATGACTTTGAACTCCAATATGTAGACAAACACAACTATTCTGATTACATTCCTGATTTCCACAAACTTCTTGATTGGATAGAAATACATCTTAAAACATGGAAAGATGCACCCACCTATGATGAAATAATAAAAAGGTTTCAAAGTAATTCTTGTTGTACACTATTTTATTACAAAGAAGAAGTAATAGGTTGGGGATGGTTAAATACAAATATTGCATATGATTTTATAAATCCTAATCAAAGCCTTGATGTAGGAGAAATGTATTTTGGTGGATTTGTAATTTCTAAAAGAATAGATAGACCAAAAACTTCTTCTAAAATTTGTTTTGATATGATGTGTGAATATTTCTTTGATGAACTTCAAATTGATGTATTGTACTTCTACACAAATAGATGGAATGTACCAGCTTTAAAAGTTTTTGAAAATGTTAAACATTATAACTTTATAAATGAGTAGGTGGGAAGTAAGACTTTGTATTAATGATTTTGATAAATCTAAAATTGATAGAGATAATACTTTTAGTTTGGTAGAAGTAAAAAATAAATCTTTTAGAATTAGAGATTATGAAAAAGATATTAAATATATTTGTAATTCAATTGACAATCGTTTAGAAGATTGGGATGGTAAACCAAGTTTGCAAGTTGCAAAAGAAAGAGTCAATAGTATTTCAAATATATTTTTATTTTATCATTCATTAGAAAGTAAAGCTATTGGTTGGTGTTGGTATACCGAATCTATGACTCACGATTGGATTAATGCCTCACACGAACTTCCAACAAAAAATAGTTGTTACGCTGGTGGTATGTATATTAGAAAAGATATAAATATTCCACCTACAAGTGGGGAACAACTTTATTATCATGTTTTGTCAAACTTGTTATGTAGATACAAATGGGTATATGGTTACGCTGATAGTTGGAATAGACCTTCGATTTATTTAGCAAATAGATGTAGGTTTACTCCATATAATTTTATAAAGGAGTAACATGGCAGAGAATATAAACAAACAACCACCAAAGGGTAAAATAAAGTTTTCAATAACATTATCAGAAGAACAAAAATTAGCAAAGACAAACATCTTATATCATCCATACAATTTTATTATGGGTAAGGCAGGTAGTGGTAAAACCCTATTAGCAGTACAGATAGCATTGGATATGTTTTTTACTCGTAAGATAAATCAAATTATTATAACAAGACCAACAGTATCAAATGAAGATAATGGATACCTACCAGGTTCACTTGATGAAAAGATGGAGCCATGGTTAGTACCGATTCGTTCTAATATGAGAAAGGTTTATAACAAACCATCTATATTACAAAAGATGGAGTCTGATGAGAATATAGAATTAGTATCACTATCTCACTTTAGAGGTAGAACTTTTGATAACGCTTGTGTGATTGTTGATGAGTTTCAAAACTTAACTAAACAACAACTTGGGATGGTATTGGGTAGATTAGGGAAACTATCGACTATGATTCTTACAGGCGACCCACAACAAATAGATTTAAAGTTTCCAAATGATTCAGCAATACATGAAGTACCGAAGATTAAAGAATCGCAATATGTATATTCAGTCAATCTTTTAGATAATCATAGACATGAATCATTAGATGAAATATTAAGATTGTTACAAAATTACGCATGAAGATATTAATTATAGGAACACCTGAGAGTGGAGCAAATATACTTATGAATGGAATTTCCAAACAAGGTTATGAGTATTTAGATAATCCATTTAAAATAAAAGAACACGAAAACAATTGGTTTGATATTTCTAATAATTTTAAAACTAATAAATTTGTTGTAAAATGTTTTACAAATCAGAAACCATCTAACATCACTTCATACAATGTTTTTATTTCTCAGTTTATTTCTCAGTTTGACAAAATAATTTTACTTGATAAAGTGAAAGAAAGTGAAACTAAAAAATTAAAAAAACATAGAGAAATAATAAAAAATATAAGTGAGATGATAGAGTGTCCTATAACTTTATATGAAAATTTATTTAGTGATGATATTATGGAACAATTTGAAATTGTAAATACACTTGGTCTTGATTTAGATTCATTTGAGTTACAAAGTTACTTAGACCCAAATAAAAAAGATAAATCCGTACTATGAAACAATTAACTTACTGGCATGATAATTTAAAAAATGCTAATAGAACTTTATTGTGGAGTGGTATGGATAATGAAGATGACTGGAATGATGTCCTTGAAAAATCTAAAACAAACTATCTTACACCATCACAAAAAAAAGATTTAGAACACTACATCAAAAATCCAATAGAATATAAATTAAATAACTATGGGTTTAGAACAAATGACAATTTAGAAAAAAAAGAAGGTAATGTATTTTTAGGTTGTAGCTTTACATTTGGAGAAGGACATCATTTAGAAAACACTTGGAGTTATAAACTACATAAAAAGATAGGAGGTGATTTAAAATTTTGGAACTTATCTCAGCCAGCAACAGGAATAGACTTTGCTTTTAGAATATTATATTCGTATTCAAACTTAATAAAATGTAAAAATGTTTTTTTATATATTCCATTTCCAAGGAGATTTGAACATCCAGTAAGATATAATAATTATGCTAATATTAATGAAGGAATATTTTATAATCCCTATTATACGGTATCACCAACTTTTAATACAAATTTTTTAATTGGTCTAAGAGAATTTGATGATAGAGATTCATTAGAACTAATGAAAAATCAAATGTATGAATTAACAAGAGAAGAACATATTGAAATGAATTATACTAAATGTTATTGGGCTATAGAAAGGTTATGTAAAGATATGGGAGCAAATTTTTATTGTCTTAATCCATTTCATGAGGAACTGACAAACCCATATGAAGATGAAAGTAATATACCAAATAAAGCGAGAGATGGCCATCCAAGTGTTTCATATCAAAATGCAGTGTTTTCTTTATTTTACAAACAGTATACAAATAAAGAGAAACCAGAAGTTTTTGATTTTAGAAAACAAAATTTGAATGTAAAAAGGTCAGATATTGAACATAAGTGGTTTGCCTTACCAAACAAAACAACAATATAATGTTACACCAAAATGTATTATTTACAAAGGATGAGGTTTATAAAATTAGAAGCTACATCACTAAATTAGATGATAGAGTAATAGGTACACTACATCCTGATGTAAACGATGGTAAACATGACCCTAATGGTGGCCACAACTTAGCACAACATATACAATGGTACAATGCACCAAATGAATATGCATGGTTTCATGATGGAATAATGAAATGGCTTATTGACTTAAAACTTCCTATAGAAAAATTAGGTTCAGAATTTATAGTACAAAAATATAAAGTAGGTTTTGAATTCAAACCACATATTGATGATGTATTGGGTAATGATAAAAAAACCATGAAACGAAAAAGACACTATACGATTTTACTACAACTTAGTGAAACATCTGAATATAGTGGTGGTGAACTTTGGGTAAGAGATAATAAAGACATTAAAGTAAATCAAGAAATTGGTAATGTTTGTATATTTGACCATGCTAGATTACATTGGGTAACACCCATAACATCAGGTGAAAGATGGAGTTGTACTATATTTTTAGAAGAAGATTCACTAATAACCAACAATTCTTTGATATAAAAAAAGTGTTAAAAAATTTGGAAATGTCAAATATTTTTCGTATATTTACTATGTAAATAATTAAAATATGATTGATAAAATAAAATCTAAACTACTTACTTATCTTTTCAAAGATTGGGTTGCAAACGAATATGATTTAGAAACCTTAGAACTTACAAAAGGTATGATTCACAATAGAGAAGTTATGTTGAAAACAATTATAGATAAAGTTCAACATAAACCAGTTTTAGGATTTCACGCACATCTTAAAAAAAAATAGATGACTTTAAAAAAAAACAAAATAGTAATTTTTGATTTAGATGGTACATTGGCTCTTATAGATGATAGGAGAAAGTTTTGTACTAAACCTAATGGTAAATTAAATTGGGATAAATTTTTTGACCCAAATAATATCAGTATGGATAAACCCAACCTACCTGTAATCAAAATGGCACAAACCCTACACACTAATGGATACAGAATTCAAATACTTAGTGGTAGAAGTATAAGTACTTGGGATGCGACCAAAAAGTGGTTAGCTTCAAACAAAGTACCACATAATGTTCTTGTTATGAGACCTTTAAAAGATTTTACACCTGATGATGTTCTTAAACAATTATGGTTAGATAACATAGGTAAGGATAATGTATTATGTACATTTGATGATAGAAAGAAAGTTGTTGATATGTGGAGGAATAATGGTATTACTTGTTTCCAAGTTGCCGATGGTGATTTCTAAAAATACTTAAAAATAAATACTAAAATATTTGGATATATGAAAAATTTTTCGTATATTTACTATGTAAATAAGTGATATGAATAAAAAAATAGTTTATATTGATATGGATGGAGTAATTGTTGACTTCGGTAAAGCAGTCACCGATTGGTTTGAGAAACATCCACATTTAGTTGATAGATATAAAGGATTTCCTGACCACATACAAGGATTGTTCAGAATAGCTAAACCAATTGATGGTGCTATTGATGCTATTCACAAACTACATGATAGTGGTAAATACGACTTATTCATAGCTACTTCAGCTCCTTGGGGTAACCCACAATCTCTTACTGATAAAAGATTTTGGTTAGAAGATTACTTCGGAGATTTATTTCACAAAAAATTATTCACTACACATAGAAAAGATTTACTAATAGGTGACTACCTAATCGATGATAGATTAAAGAATGGTGCTGGTGATTTCAAAGGTAAACTTTTGAGATTCGGTAACGATTGGGAAAACGATAACAAACCAAATGATTTTCCAACATGGAAAAGTATATTAGATTACTTGTTGTAGGTTTATTATTATCTTGTTGTTCACACGATGAAGATTTAATAAACCCACTACCACCTACATTAGAGTTAGATGGTAGATTACCTATGGATAATAATGGATATTATCTTTTAGAGTTAAACGATAGTTCATTTCAGACAATACACACAATAAGTGGTACAGTTGGTAATACATTATATTGGGATGAACCTATGAAAGTAGAATGGGAAAGTAACTTAACTTGGTACTTACAAGATGAATTTCAAGTATCAACTGCTAATCAATCATCATATGTTGTTGATGGTAAAGTAATGAATGTTATAGGACCAGTTCAAACAATGGTTGGTGATACTCTTATACTTGTAGGTACTATTAGAGAACATTTAGTTAGTGATACTATTAAATTTATATTAGAATGAAAGGACCAGTTCAAATACCACAAACGCCTATTACTGAGGAGACCTTTAAGAAACAAGGTTGGACTAAGGAATTCGAAGATGATGAAAAGGGTGATGAATATTATTATACACTAAACTTACCAAAGAATAATAAAAATCCATATGGACTACAATTAATATCTACATCAAATACAGAAACACTTGAAGGTATTAATCAAATGGAAGGACAATACTTTGTTCAACTTTTAGATTGTGGAGGATTAGGACAATGCTTTACAGAAGAGGAAGTCGAAGTATTATACAAGACACTTTGTCGAAAGTCTATCTACCAAAACTGACAACTTGTCATACTAAACACAATAATAACTGACATATTGTCAGTAAAAATGGATTGGTATAAATTTGGTACTAATAATAGTAAATAATTTAAAATAAAAAAAAGGAAAACTATGTACACAATTAACACTTTTAACGATTTAATTGATGATGTGTTCAATGAACCCATCTTCAGAAGAAGTAGGAGGTCCTACACAAACGCATTTGGTAATTTTGATGCCACAGTTTTAGAGAACGGAAAACAACAAGTAATTGTTAATACTACAGGACACAATCCTAAAGATATTAAAGTTGATGTTACTGATACTGAAATTAAGATTACCTCTAAGAAAGGTGAAAACACTTCAAGATTTGTATCAGACATTGACCTTACATTAACAGTAGGTAAGGACTATGATGGCACTAAAACAGAAGCTAAATTTGAAAACGGACTACTTACTCTCCTAATTGATAAGAAAGAAGATAAAAAAACAAAATCACTTAAAATTTCTTATTAATTAACTAAATCAATGTAGATAAGGAAGGGGAGTTTTCTCCCCTTTTTTT
>FUFK010039474.1_pt1 | contig 10631 bp, 7 predicted proteins | sample 1021851 | NCBI WGS metagenome assembly FUFK01 (sample SAMEA51879418, study PRJEB19060) | metagenome
GAAGGCAAACTCGGAGTGAAAGAACATTTTCTTTCTCCATACCGTAAGGGTGAAAAACTCACCATTGATGAATATTACCGCTTCATCTTTGAGCGTGTTCCGGGGCTTCCCGAAAAAGCGGCCGAAGAGGATCTCAGTCCTCTGGATTACATGCGGCGCTACGGGGCTTTTGAAGTCAAAAAAGAAGTGTATGAACTTTACCGGAATCCGCTTTCAGAAGAACAATTAAAAGGAACAAAGATTGATGAAAAAAACGGTACGGTTTTAAAAGATGGGAAACCGGTTGGGGTTTGGGCAGACGGAAAACCGTCGGTAGGGTTCGCCTCTCCGTCCAAAAAACAGGAACTTTTTTCCAAAACCCTCTCTGACTGGAAATGGCCTGAGTACACCCTCCCGGGTTACATCAAGAGCCATGTTCATGAANAGGAAATGGATCGCTCCAAGGGNGATTTCCCGCTGGTGCCCACCTACCGACTTCCAACCTTGATCCATTCCCGTTCTGCCAATGCCAAATGGCTGGTGGAAATCTCCAACCGCAATCCGCTNTGGNTNCANACTTCCGATGCAAAAAGATTAGGATTCAANACGGGTGATCTGGCAAGGGTCAATACCGAGATCGGTTATTTNGTCGCACGGGTTTGGGCCACCGAAGGCATGCGCCCGGGAGTGGTNGCCTGTTCCCACCATATCGGACGCTGGAGGAGAAGCCAGGATCCCGAGGCCAACCGCTGGGCGACGAACCTTGTGGACATCCAGGAACAGGGTTCAGGAAAATGGAAGATGAATGTCATCTCCGGGATCCAACCTGCGGAGGGAGAAGACAAAGACCTGAAACGCATTTTCTGGCGGGATGGCGGGGTGCATCAGAACATCACCCACGCAGTCCATCCCGATCCGATCAGCGGAATGCATTGCTGGCATCAGAAAGTCAGGATCGAAAAAGCCCAATCCGGAGACCAGTATGGTGATGTGTTTGTGGACACATCGAAATCCACCGAGGTCTATCGGCGTTGGCTTGAGAAAACCCGNCCTGCACCGGGNCCNGAAGGGTTGCGTCGTCCTCTTTGGCTGAAAAGACCCCTCAAACCATCTGAGGAGATGTTTTACCTGGACCAGAAAGAGTCCTAGGCCTCCAAAAAATCTTTTCTTTTCAGGAACCCGATCCAAAAAAGGGATTGGGTTCTATTCCTTCCTGAGATAAGTTGGTTACTTGTTGTTGACGGTTACAGGTTTGAATTCACAAACCAGAATCGTGAACGGAATCGAAGATCCAAACTCAATCTCATTCAATGGAGGAAACATGGAAGAAGAGCGCCCCAAACGGATGGCTCTAATAGCATCCCAGGGAACCCTAGACTGGGCCTATCCCCCCTTTATTTTGGCATCAACCGCAGTTGCGATGGAAATGCAGGTGGCAGTATTTTTTACTTTTTATGGACTGACCCTGCTCAAACGAAAAATCACTGCAAAGGTTGCCCCCCACGCCAATCCAGCGATGCCGATGAAAATGCCTTTCGGGCCAAAAAGTTTCCAGAATTACGAATGGCCGATGCCCAATATGTTGATGGGAAACCTTCCGGGATTTGAGACCACAGCCACTTCACTGATGAAGCAGACCTTTAAAAATAAAGGGGTTGCTTCCATTGAGGAACTTCGCGAGATCTGCCTCGAATCCGGGGTGAAGATGATCGGTTGTCAGATGACGATGGACGTCTTCGGTTTCAGCAAGGAGGATTTTATCGATGGGGTAGAAGTCGGAGGGGCTGCAACCTTTCTGGAATTCGCGGCCGATTCAGACATCCAACTGTTTGTCTGAAAACTGTCAGGNTTTTTAATTTCTGAACTGTTCAAGGTACCATTCCATAAACCGTCGGTAAGGCCTGGGCAGGGCCAGGTCTTCGATCTTGGGAATTTCCACCCAGGAGGTGGTTTCATTGGATTTCTTTCCGGGGACTTCAAGTGCAGCCGGATAAAACCCAACNCGTGTTTTGAAATTCGTGTAACGGTGCTCGAGTTGGTGGATTTCTTTTCCAAGAGTCACTTTGATCCCGTAATTCCTTTCAAGATGTTCTTCGAGTGTCCCTTTCAGTTTTTTCTTAGTATCCGATTCGACAGAAGGAAATTCCCATAATCCCTCGAGCAAGGAGTTTTCCAGGCGTTTGCTGAAGAGCAGTTTGTTGTTGCATCGGATCACGGCACATGCACGATAGCGTTGTCGGGGGACCTTGCCCGGTTTTGATGCCGGGATTGCTTCCACTTTACCCAATTCAAATGCCAGACAATGCTGCCGGATCGGGCAAAGCAGACAGTTCGGCGATGAAGGCAAACAGACTGTAGCGCCAAGTTCCATCAGCGCCTGGTTGAAATTTCGGGCCTCCTCTTTTGGAATCCAGGCTTCTGCGAGCCTCCAGAGTTCCTTNCCGACGTCTCCAAGTTGAGGCGGATCTTCGATCTTCCTGACACGGCAAAGGACACGGGTGACGTTGCCGTCGAGGATCGGTGCCGGTTGATTGAAAGCAATGCTGGCAATGGCACCGGCGGTGTACCTCCCGATGCCCGGAAGTTTCAACAACTCGGCGACCTGTTCAGGAAACTGTCCTCCGTATTCATTGCAGATCATTTCTGCGGTTTTTCGGATATTTCGGACTCGCCGGTAGTACCCCAGACCTTCCCAAAGTTTGATCAACAATTCCTCATCCGCCTCGGCCACTTCCCGGATTCCCGGCAAGGCTTCCATCCACCGCCGGTAAAAGGGCAACATTGTTTTGACCTGGGTCTGCTGAAGCATGATTTCTGAAATCCAAACCTGATAGGGCTCATAATTCTCCCGCCATGGAAGCTTGCGTTGGTGTTCCTTGAACCATTTCAATAACGACTGCTGCAGATCCTCAAGTTCGTTGGCGTTCAAATCCCTCTGCTTCATCCCAAGCCTGATTCTGAATTAATGCTTTCGCTCCAATTGCCGATAAGGGTGACAATGATTTTCTGGAAAGAAAACACCGGANTCGGATTTTCCAGAAAAGTGCTAAAGGATTTTTTGAAGACACCGATAAGAAGAACAGATTTTCATCTTCCATAAGGAAGTCAACAGGAGTCATTCATGGCATTTCGTATTAATTCCAACATCGCAGCCTTAAACGCATTGAGGCATTTGCACGACACGGAGGAAGCCCTGAGTACCAACCTGGAGCGTTTATCCTCAGGTCGGAAACTCAATCATGCTTCTGATGGCCCTGCAGCGATGGTGATTTCGGAGCAGATGAAGACTCAGATTGAATCCCTTGACCAGTCGATCCGGAATTCAGAAATTTCCATGTCGATGCTCCAAACCACCGAAGGTGCTTTGAGTGAAGTGAGCAACATCCTGATCGATATGCGTCAGTTGGCGGTTCATGCAGCTAACGAAGGGACGAATGATCCTAAGATGCTGCAGGCGGACCAGAATGAAATCGAAAATCTGCTTTCAACCCTCGGAAACATTTCACGGAACACCCAGTTCGGAACCCGAACCCTGCTCGATGGAAGCAATTCGGCAACCGGAGTTGCAGTCGGAAACGGTCTTGAATTTGTCAGAGCGACCGAAACCGCGAAATCATCACCGGCGGAAGGTTATAAAGTCGATATCACCCAGGTCGCCACAAGGGCAATGCTGGTTGGTGAGCGAATGCTGAGCCTCGAGGATGTTTCGAGTTCGGATCCAAGCCAGGTGATTTCTTTTGTCATCAACGAAGGGGGAAGAACGGTTGCCATTGATCTCAAGAGCAACACAACCCTTCGTGAGCAAATAGAAAAACTGGCAACCGCCGCATTAAGAGATGGAAGACCTGAAGTGAGAGAACGGAATGAACGGGCGATCCAACAACTGGTTGCCCATGAAATGCAGCGGCAAACCGATGAAGCCGGGATGAATCTCGATATCTTTGTTTATCGTGCAGCCGAAAACATGGGCAAGTTCCTCGAAGACTTTGATGCACTGGATGACGCGCTCACAGAATGGGCAAGCTATCCCGGTGCNGTTGGNGCTTTGGGTGGTGATGATGTGATCGTCATCCGGCATCGTGAATTTGGAAGTGAACCCAACTTCACCGTCTCAACCAGCCTTGATAATTATTTCAGTGAAATTTCTCCAGCAAACGAATCGGTATTCGCGATTCCCGGAAAAGATGTGGAAGGTACCATCGGCGGAGCGCCTGAATTCGATGGCGGTGAAGCGGCCATTGGAAACGGTCAGGAACTCTCTGGAGCTCCTGGTGCAGAAGCAGAAGGAATCACGATCCGTTACAACCAGGATACCGATGATGTGATTTACCGTATTTTCAACCGTACTGAAAACCGGATCACCGGTTTGCTTAAACGTCAAAAGGACAACGAATTCCTGGTCGGGGACAGCATCGATGGCTACGTTCACCTGACCCAGAATTCGCTGGCTTTTCAGACCGGACCGAATCAGGGACAACAGAGTAAGGTTTCGGTGAGCAGCGTCGATCCAGAGCAACTTGCACGAGGCGTGGACAACGACAGCAATTTCCGCAGTCTGTCGGATATTGAAGTCCTGAGCGCTGATTCTGCGCAGGATTCGATGCTGATGATCGATGAAGCGATTGACCAGGTTTCCACTTTGCGTGGAAAACTTGGGTCTTTTCAGCGGAATTCCCTGGAAGCCAATTTGAACAGTTTACGGATTTCNAAAGAAAATATGGTGGCCTCCGAGTCGATGCTCGCAGACACCGATATGGCCGAAGAGATGAGTGATTTGGTTAAAAATCAAATCCTCCTTTCTTCCGGCACCGCCATGCTCGCTCAGGCCAATCAGACTCCACAGTCGGTGATGCAACTGTTGGATGTCGGGGCCTAGGCATGGAACATTTTTTGAAGCACTTGGAAGCTGTTTTTCTACCATTGGGTAGATAAATAGGATCTTGAATAATATCAATGATTTAAATTCCAAGTCAGGGGCAGATTCTGCCTGCTGAACGGGGAAAAAACCGTCGCTTCAAGAAAAAAGAGACTTGGCGGAACTGAATCCAAATGCGATTACCGGGCTCGGCTCGAAGCTGAATACCCAGGAAATCATCGAGCGTTTCATGAAAATCGAGAAACGCCGGTTGAAGCCTGTGGAAGCCCGAAAAGAACAGAAGCTCGAAGAACTCGACGCCTGGAATGCGGTCAAGATGGAACTGCAGAAACTGCAGTCTGCGACCGAAGCCCTGGATAAGGGAGACGTCTGGGAAGCGACCAAGGTCGATGTCAGTGACCCGAANGTGCTGGAAGCCAAGGCACGTCGGGATGCTGAACCAGGACGGACTACCCTGGCGGTNGATTCTATAGCTCTTTCTCATCAACTCATCTGTCAAGGTTATGAACGTGAAGATGTCGTCATCGGCACGGGCAAGGTGCGGATCAAAGTCGGAGATGATGAAGATGATACTCCGGTCACGATCAATCTCACTGAAGGCAAAGATACATTGAAGGACCTGATGCAGGCCATCAATGATTCGGATGCTGAAGTCGAGGCATACATTGCCAAGACCCATGGGGATACTCCGTTCAGACTCCTACTCACCAGTGATGTGACTGGTGAAAGAGGCAGGATCTCAATCGAAGTCGACCTCAAAGGAGGAGATGTAGAAGCTCCTGACTACGAGAATTACTACGATGAAACCTCAGAGTGGAAAGGGTTAGATCCCCTGGTACCTGAAGGNGTTGAAAGAAAAGGTGCAGGATCTTCCACTCCGATTACTGGGATCATCGGTACCTTCGAGGGTGAAGAAGACCGTACCTTCACATTCACGGTGGTAAGAGCAGGAACAATCCCTTCCGAGAAAGGGGTGGTCATTGGATGGGAAGACGATCAGGGACGGGCCGGGGAATTTGAGGTCAATATGTACAACTATGTCCCTGGTGAGGGGGTCGATTTTGCGGATGGTCTTCAACTGGCCCTCAGTGATGGGGAGTTGGTAGATGGCGATACGTTCACCGTCCAGGCATATGCCAAGAAATCGGATATGCTCTGGTGGCTCAGTGAAGCCCAGAAGGCAGCAAAAGTAACTCAACCTTCGGATTGGTCGAGTAAAGCTACCACCGGAGGAATCCAGGTAAGTGGACAATATTCTGGAGATGAAGACCAAACCGTCATTTTCAGGGTTGAAGGGAGTGGGCAGGTAGGTGGACCTATTCCGCTTAAATTGCATTATGAGTTCACAGNANCAGGCGAGAGTGGAACCTTAAATATTGGTGAACCCTATCTTGGTGAATCAATTGAAGAAGATTCTTTAAAATCTGCAAAAGCATTCGATTCCAAAGATGGAGAAGAGTTATTTGATCTTCAATTCAACCAAAAGGGAAGTAACAATCCAAAAAAATTACCCATTGCCAATGGGCTGTTTATAGAGATTCAACCAAGCATCCTCAAGGATGGTGATACTGCTGAAATCGATGTGGTCGCCCCGGTTTCAGAAGATATGTGGTGGATCGATGAAAGNATAAGAAACGCTCCTCCAATCATTGACACCATGATCAAGTGGCGTCCTTATTCGGAAGTGGTTGTCGAAGAAGGAGGAGAAGCACCACCGACAGAACTGAAGGTTGCTGATGGTATCTTGGAAATTAAAACCAATAAGAGTAATGCTCCTATTGCTGTAACCGGACCCTATATCGGTGATGATTCGAAGACCTATACCTTCAAAGTTGAGAAACGTGGGAATGTTGGTATCACCAGAGTATTACAACTCACTTGGGAGGATACTTTCGGGAATACTGGGAAAATAGAGGTGGGCCAGGGGTATGTTCCTGGAACTCCCATCTTTTTTGATTCAGGTTTGAGTTTGGCTTTAGGTGATGGAGAACTTTATAAGAATGATGAGTTTATTATTGAAACAAGAACTTCCACTGTCCGGAAAGCTCAGGATCTGGTCCTTCGTCTCGGTGCTACAAGAACTGGCGGAGGAATGGAGGTAAGAAGAGATGTGAACAAAGTCAATGATGTCGTGAAGGGCTTGGACCTTGAATTTTTTTCCTCAAGTGAGGAACCCGTCACCATTTCAGTGATAGGTGATACAGGTAAAGCCAAAGAAAAAATTGTCGATTTTGTGGACGCATATAACACCTTCAGCACCACGGCCAAGGAAATGTCCAAGTTCGACAAGGCCACGAATACGGCAGCTCCGCTTTTGAGTGACCGTACTTTGGCCCAGGCAGTCAATGAGATTGCAACCACTTCCATNGCGACGGTCCAGGGACTGCCGCAAACGGATAACATGTTGTTTTCGATAGGTATCCGCCTGAATGATCAAGGGGCAATGACAATTGATCAGAAAAAATTAGGCGAGAAAGTAGAAGAGGATTTTGCAACGGTCGCTAATCTGTTCCGCTCTCATGGAGAATCGGATCAACCGGGAGTAACTTTTGTAGGATCCACGGATGAGACACAGATCAATTCCGACGGATTCAAAATCGATGTGAAACAAGCCTCTGAAAAAGGATATTACTTGGGAACCCCGCTTCCTCCGATGATTACGGTCAATGAGACCAACGATACCATTTCGATCATTAGTGGTGGGAGAAGTTCCGATCCTTTGAAATTGAGACATGATATGTATTCGCCCAACAGTTTGGCCAAGCAGATACAAAACCGAATCAATGATGACAAGGTCCTGGGACGAAGAGGAATTCAGGTACGGGAAGAAGAGGGTCGAATCAAAATTGTTTCCGGAAGTTTTGGTTCTCGAAGCAAAATCGAAATTGAAGCCGGAAAGGATCGTGATATATCCAGTTTGGGATTAACCGACGGTGAATCAGTACCTGGCAAGGATGTGGATGGAACCATTGATGGATTTCAGGCAACGGGAAGAGGTCAATTGTTGGTTGGAACCGAAGAAACCCCGACAGAAGGGTTACGTGTTTTTGTCAATCTGGATGAGAAGGAACTCCTTCCAGAACAGGAAGAAGCAAGAGTCAAANTGACCAAAGGGATTGCAGTCAAACTTGGAGACAAGTTGAAAAGAATGAACAACCCGGTTGATGGCGATGTTAAAAAGGTAACCAACGACATTACTGACCAGATTGGTAATTACGACGAACAACTTGTTCGACTTGGTGAACGGATTGAAGACAAACACCGACATTTGCAAATCAAATTCGCCAAGTTGGATAGCACCATGGGACGTCTGAGATCCCAACAGAATTATGTCAGTCAACAACTGGCCGCATTGAGCAGTAGTCCCAAAGGGGGTGGAGGAAACAAAGATAACTAGGGATTAATGATTCATTCAAAACCATATGAGCAACTTTAGTATTTATCCAAAATTGAACACATGAATTCTTATACCAACCAACAAAATGCTTATCGAAAAGCATCGGTGAATACCTTGGATCAGAATAAGCTGATCGTCATGCTCTACGATGGAGCCATCAAACAAGCAGGTTTTGCTGTCGAGCACATCAAGAAAAATGAAATCGAAAAAGCGCACAATGCATTGGTGAAAGCCAAAAACATTGTTTCTGAATTGATGTCTTCCCTGAATATGGAAAAAGGCGGGGAAGTCGCAAAAAATCTGAAATCCCTATATGCCTTCATGTTCAGTCAACTGATTGAAGCCAACATGAACAAAGAATCAAAACCGGTTGTCACGGTCATCGGCCTACTCAAGGAACTGCGTGAAGCCTGGATCCATATCGGCAACACCAATAAAGCACCTGCGGTACCTGGGGCCCGNCCACAACAACCCGGAAAAATGAATGAAAAACGCGTTAATTTGAAAGGATAGAACACAGAGCATGCTGAACCCTAAAAATTCTTATAAAGCTTATTCGAAAACAGATGTAAATACTTCGGATCAATTGACCTTGATCATCATGCTTTATGACGGATTATTAAGATTTCTAAAGAAAGCAATGGTCAAGATTGAGGAAAACGATGTAGAGGCTGCGCACAATTATTTTGTCCGCAGTAAAGACATTGTCAATGAATTGCTCTCCACGCTTCATGCAGAAAAGGGGGGAGATATCGGAAATAATCTGCGGGAACTTTATTTGTACATGTTTCGAAGAATCGTTGAAGCAAATTTGAAAAAAGACATTGAGATTACTAAAGATGTTTATCAGGTTGCAAAAACCCTCCATGAGGGATGGATTCAACTGAAATCACGTCAGCAAAATAAAGAAACGCCGAATAAGGTTAAATTGAAATCCGCATTTCGGGCACAGGGTTAAGGTAGATTGTAAAAATAATTATAACGTGAATGATGCCTTTAAAGGTTGGATTTACTAGCGAAATGGATGAGTGATATTTATTTGTCACGATAATTCAACTAGATATAACGGTTTGCCCGGTTGAAGAACGAAGTGAGGCCGCCAGCTCCAAGCGAGATGGTGCATTCTGAGGCACTGAAATTCTGAAACCGGGCATTTGAAACCCGATTTCATTAAACGGGATTATTTTTAAAAAATTAGTAACTGTAGGAAATCATTCGATTTCCCAAAATGGACTTTGGGTTCTGATTTCCGTAAACAAGATGAATCGTTTACGGAATTCATGAAGACCCTTGCTGGTTTGTTATTTTTCGTTTTTTTCATGCTTCCAGGGCAAATACCTGAAGCAGCCGAAATAGGACCAATTAAAGGATTGGTCGAACGTTTAGATCTTCGAAAGAATAAATGGGAAAAGGTCCGTCAAGGGGATTCAATCTTAAAAGATGATCGGATCCGAACAGGCAGAAACTCCAGAGCAGAACTTGTTTTTAAAAACAAAATCTACCTTAGAGCTTCAGCAAATAGTGAAATGAATGTGAGGAGTCTTTTTGGTGACACCAAAGAGCAAGATCTGGATGTTAATTTAATCCGTGGTACCTTGTGGACCAGTATATTAAGGAAATTGAAAAAGAAGTCCCGGGTAAAGATTCGTACTCCAGTTGCTGTAATGGGTGTGAAAGGAACACAGTTTAATACAGTCTTTCAACCGGTTACCGAACAATTAGAGGTCATTGTAGTGGAGGGAAGAGTAGAAGTGCTTCCACCTTCTCAAATGGAAGGCCCTGGAAAAATCCAAGGTCCAAAAGAAATCCTTGGTCCACGTGAAATAACACGGGAAGAATGGATGGCCCAAGTCTCATCGGGTGAGAAACTGATTCTTAGTCGAAATGATGAAAAACCTTTAATAGGTAAGGCTGGTCCGGACCAACTTGGAAATGACTGGATCCTTTTTAATAAAGAAAGAGACCAGGTCCAAAGAAACGAATAGTTTGTTTTTTTACAAACTTATAAATAGTTCATTTAAAAGTTCTTAGATAATTGAATCTAAATATTAATTCTTTACACTAAGTATAGAATTCTTTTAGATATTTTTTTAAAAGCGGTATTGGTGTCATGACCATACCGCTTTTTTTATGCCTTTTTTTCTTACAATCAAATTTTTTCTATGATTGCTTTTGCTCTACAAGGCATCTATCTCTAAGAATTTTTCGAAAGCAGNAAATTTTTGTAAAGAGGTTTTCGCTTATTCTTTTGAAATTTGGTCCTTTTGTAAAGGATTCAAAGATATAAGGACCCAATCTGTAAAGTTAAAGANGTCTATCCATTTATGAATTAGAGAAATGTCTTCGACCGTTATCTTGACTGACTTTCTCAAAATAAAT
>FUFK010059258.1_pt1 | contig 10630 bp, 9 predicted proteins | sample 1021851 | NCBI WGS metagenome assembly FUFK01 (sample SAMEA51879418, study PRJEB19060) | metagenome
TCAGGCCCGGAAGGGAGCAGCCTTCAGCGGCATCGCTCGTGCGCCGCAGATCGCCTGGCCGTCGCCTCAGTCGACGGGGCCTCTGCGCGTGTTTGGTGACTTATCCGCGAAATGGCCTCAGGCCATTTGCGGGAACGGTGCCGAGACGACCGGCTTGGAAGTCTTCAAAGGCTTGCTGCAACTCTGCTCGGTTGTTCATAACGAACGGCCCGTACTTCGCAACTGGCTCACGAATTGGCTTGCCGCCGAGCACATACAGGTCAAGGTTTTGTGTTTCTGATGCGGTGAAGGTCAACGACTCGCCAGCATCGAATACGGCGAGTCGACCGGTCTGCATCGGCACATGCTGGGCTCCTACTGAACCCGCGCCATTGAGCGTGTACGCCAACGCGTTGTAGGCACGATTCCAGGGCAGTACCACCTGGTGACCTGCCGACACGGTTACATGACAGATGGTGATAGGAGTGTGAGTTCCACCTGGCCCTTCATGGCCATCGATAATGCCAGCAATGATTCTGATGAGCGACCCGGCATCATGAGAAGTCGCAAGCACCACATCGGAGGGTTCAAGATTCTGGTAGCGAGGCTCAGTCATCTTCTTGGACGACGGAAGGTTGACCCATAACTGCAAACCGTGGAACAGGCCGCCGGTGACCACTAACGACTCGGGCGGAGTTTCGATATGCAGCACCCCTGAGCCTGCCGTCATCCACTGCGTTGCGCCGTCGGTGATCGAACCACCACCACCATGTGAATCTTGATGAAGAAACATCCCGTCAATGATGTAGGTCACCGTCTCGAATCCGCGATGCGGATGCCAGTCGGTGCCCCGAGGCTCAAAGGGTGCGTAATCCACCTCACCCATTTGGTCCATGTGCACGAATGGGTCAAGATCAGCATCGCTAATGCCGGCAAATGCACGTCGTACAGGGAACCCTTCGCCCTCCAGTCCACTCGGAGCATCGCTCACGAGTTTTACTGGGCGCGTCAACGAGTCAGGAGCATGAACGATTCGGGGAAGTGTCAGAGCGTCGGCAGTGACGGCGGGCATGGAAAATAGTGTGCCCGAACGCAAAGATGGATGAGAGATTCGGCGGCTAGCTGCTGTCGTTGAGCATGACGCACGTGAAAACGATTGAGCACGATCAATTCCGGGTTGAGCCTCAACAATCATCACAGGTTGTCGGTTCTAAGGAATTGATGTGACCCTACGCGGGTGCCACGGATCTCATTACGCCAGAATGTTGCAATGCACGTTCATGTCGTTGATGGCACCTACGAACTGTTCCGGCAACACTTTGGTGCGACCGCGGGCGGAACTCGCACCCCAGGAGAATTCGATGCGACGACAGGTGTGCTGGCCTCAACAATTCAATTGCTGGCAGATGGCGCTACCCATGTGGGGGTAGCGAGCGATCACACCATCGAAAGTTTCCGAAACGAGTTGTTCGACGGTTACAAAGATGGATCTGGTATGCCGCCCGAACTCGCCATGCAGATTCCGATCATGGAGGATGCTCTTTTGGCATTGGGCGTGACGGTTTGGCCAATGATTGAATTCGAAGCCGATGATGCGCTCGCGTCAGCGGCTGCGGTGGCTAACGCGGATAAGCGAGTTGGCAAAGTGCTCATCGTGACCCCAGATAAGGATCTGGGACAATGCGTGGTCGGTGACCGAGTGGTGCAGTACGACCGCNGTAAAGGGCTTTTTGTCAACGAGGCCGGAGTAATTGACAAGTATGGTGTGGGACCGTTGAGCATTTCCGATTGGCTTGCGCTTGTCGGAGATGCTGCGGATGGTATCCCAGGGCTTCAAGGGTGGGGAGCAAAAAGCGCGTCATTGGTGCTCGCTTGCTATCAACATCTTGAACACATTCCTGATGAGGCGGGTCGCTGGGATGTAATCGGGCTCCGCGGAGCTGCAAAGCTGGCAAATACCCTTGCGACNCGTCGAGATGACGCGATGTTGTATCGAACTTTGGCAACGCTTGTCACTGATGTCGAGGTTGGCAAGGTGGACGATTGGCGATGGAACGGGCCAACTTCTGAGTTCTCAGCGATCTGTGAACGCATCGGTGCACAGCATTTGGTTGAGCGCACGAAGCGTTTGGACACGTAGACGCGGTTCGGGGTTGTCCCAACTTACGCTGGAACAACCCCGGCTTGTCACATGCCGATTCTCGGCGTGTAGTGAGAGTCAGAACGTCAGTTTGGGGTGGCGATCACTGTGAGCTGGTAGTTGGCACTTCCCTCGCTTCGTGCAGGGTTGACGTAGATCGCAACACTCTTTCTGTATGACTGGTAGTAGACACTCTGCTCCCAGCTGTCGCCACAGTGATACTTGACCCCGTCAGGGCCGCCTACACGCCAATCGAACCCTCCGCGGCCCTGGTTGTTGGCCTCAATGAATCGGTCCTCCTCATCGCAAGAGAGGATGAATCGAAGGACCCCGCTTCTAATGTTGGAGTTGTCTAGACCGTCAACTTCAAAGCTATAAAAATCGCAGACATCACCCGAGTTCACAAGGTCGTTTGTAATGACTTCTGTATCACCGTTGACATCAAGCGTGTATCGGCTGAGATCCTTTACGTCATCGCAATCCTCGCCCTCTACTTCTGGTGTTGCAGCGATAGCGACGATTTCCTCGGATACTCGCTCTTCTGCCTGCGCTGTTGTCCCCGTTGCCGAGGTCGCAGTTGCGGAGCTGGTTGACGACTCCTCAGGTGACGACTCCTCAGTTGACGGTTCCGATGGGACCTCTTGAGCTTCATTCAGCTCGGTTTGAAGACGATCAACTTCATCTTGAAGAGCCGAGACCACTTCCTCAAGTTCCTCCATGTTGTCGACTTCAGCANCATCAGAGATGTCTTGCTCGGAGGGTGCGATGGTCGTGGGTTGTGATTCCGCGAGTTCTGTTGCACCACCACATGCTGCAGTTCCGAGCATTGCAAATGTGGCGATTAAAACTCCGGTGGCCCGGAAGTTTCGGTTGGTTTTGAAATTGATGTTCACGGCTTGTTCTCCCTTGTTCGAGTGCCGATTGTTCGGCACAACGTTCTAGAGCGCTCACGAGGGGTGTTCTCGCACTTTTTCATAAGTTTTTCCTAAATTCACCACCAAGATTTGCTGACGATCAAGAAATAGCCACCCCACCATCGCAGCAAATGGTTTCGCCGATCGTGTATGCCCCAGCGCGTGAACACAAAAAGATCGTGAGACCAGCAATGTCCTCTGCAGTGCCAACACGCTTGCGCGGGTTCGTGCGGGCGACGCCATCCCAATCAGTGTTCTCTACATCGCCACCACCACCAACTCCAGTGGAAAGCATCCACGTGGGAAAGGGGCCGGGAGCAATGGCGTTAAGAATGATGTTGCGTTTGACAAGTTTGGTCGCCATTTCACGAGTCAGCGCATGAACTGCTGCCTTCGAGGGACCATACGAGTGTGTGTCGAAAATCGGTGCACGGAGTCCGTCGATAGATCCGATATTCACGACACGAGAGGGGTCATCTCCGGTTGCTCCAGCCTCGAGAAGTGGCAAAAGTTGCTGCGTGAGGAAGAAGACACCTTTCACGTTGGTGTCAAATACTTTGTCCCACCCTTTCTCTGGGAATTCCTCAATTGGAGCGCCCCACGACACTCCGGCGTTATTCACGAGGATGTCAACTTGGGTTTCGTTCTCTGCGATTGCGTTAGCGAGCGAACCGATGCCCTCCATCGTTGAAAGATCAGCAGGAATTGAAACGCATTCGCTGCCGTAGGTTTCTGAAAGGCGCGTTGCCGTCGCATCACACTGTTCCGCTTTGCGCGATGAAATGTAAACCTTCGCTCCGTTAGCGAGGAGTCCAGCTGCGATCATTTCACCGATGCCTCTAGAGCCACCAGTGACGACGGCAACTTTTCCGGCAACGGAGAATAGAGCATTTACAGAGAGGGAATCTGGGGTAGCCATGGACCCATCCTGACAGCAAGACGGCAAATCCCTGAAAGTGGTCGGGGCGAGAGGATTTGAAAACGTCGATTTCCACCTCTCAAAAGCAAAGTGTTCAGTTCAAATTTGACTCGATCCGTCGATACCAGTCGGCTGCAGAGGGAGTCATACTCGTGTGGCCACTGCAGATTTGGAAGGTGCGGAGATGAATCCCGACGCCGCAGACTCAGTTGTCGTGGTGTCTGAGTACTCGCCGTCGTGCGCTCGTCAAGAGCGCAAAATATGCCCCAAGCGCGAGACCCGCAATGGCGAATGGGAGTGCGCGCGAGCTTGCACCCGTACTTGGCAGGACTAGCTCCATCATGCCTGTGTCAAGTTGTGTGCTGGGTCCCGTACCGATGGCATTCACAGCAGCCACGCGGAAGATGTGATCGACGTTGGTGTCCAGGCCTGTCACCGTGGTGGTTGTCGCTGTCGAGACGCCATCTTCTAAAACAAGCCAGTTTGAGCCGTCAACGCTGTACTCGATGACGTAGTCCGTAATGTCGGAACCGCCGGTGGACGAGGGAACGTCCCACACCAGGGTGATCGTATCGACCCCGGTTTCTACTGACATCGAACGGGGGACGCTTGGCGGGCTGAGAGGGGTGCCAGACTCAGTGCTTGATGGGTCGCTTGTCCCGAAAGCGTTGGTGGCGGTGACGAAAAACGTGTACTCGGTTCCATTGGTGAGTCCGGTTACGGTGCAGCTGAGCGGACCGGAGGTCCAGGTGCAGTCGCTGTCGCCGGGGCTGGAGGTCACTGTGTAGCTGGTGATCACCGAACCCCCGTCGTCTGTTGGCGCTGTCCAGGTGATGACTGCCTCTCCGTCACCCAAATCGGCGGCAATCGATGCTGGCGCACCGGGGCGAGAGGCGGGCGTTCCTTGGATGCCGGATGTTGCCGGGCCCTCACCAGCGGCGTTGGTGGCGGTGACGATAAACGTGTACTCGGTTCCATTGGGGAGTCCGGTTACGGTGCAGCTGAGCGGACCGGAGGTCCATGTGCAGTAGCGGTCGCCGGGGCTGGAGGTCACCGTGTAGCTGGTGATCACCGCACCCCCGTCGTCGGTCGGTGCTGTCCAGGTGATGACCGCCTCGCTATCACCCGGGTCGGCGGCAATTGATGCTGGAGCCCCAGGAATAGTGGCACTAGGTGGGGACCACTCAATGGTGACTGTCGCTTCACCGAGCGAGCTATCAGAGTCAGGATCGACTGCGAGAACTGTAACTGTGTCAGTTCCAATCTCGGTACCGGTATAGCACGAGTCCGGTGTGTTGCCTTCCGTATCTGTCGTTTCGTCGGTCAAACTGATATCCGAATTTGCGCCGTTGATAGTGAATGAAACGAGAGCCCCTGAAAAAGGAGCGAGGGGGTTGCCTTGCTCGACATTGGCTGAGATGCATATCTCTTGCCCGACCTCGAGTGACGCAGAAGATGCAGTTGCAGAGACTGTAGATGGAAGCGTTACTGCCGCGCCCCCGATAATCACTGCGTTCCCACCTTGGCTAGCCAGCACATCAAGCGGGAATGGCGAAGAGCTAGAAACAAAGCAGTTGTGCCATGCTCCGGCCATGTCGGCGTTCGTCAGGGAGGGGAAAGCTGAAATTCCAGCATCAGTAAGAGCAAGGCTGCTTCCACTGCAACCCGACTGGGTAGCGGTGAGGTCGGGGAAAAGAGTGGTCAGCCACCCGTAGTTCTCAGCACCGTTGATGTGGGCCCCAGTGTTGGAGAGCAATGCACCTCCTCGGTTTACGTGGATGGCAATATCGTTGGCCCTGCCGTTCACAGCAGTGAGCTCAGTTCCGTCCATTCTGTTTGCATTGCAAATCCCGTCGACGATATGAATCAGGAGCGGCTTTGTCGTCCCAGCTTGCACGCCGTCAAAAAACGAATTGATGGCGCTTACACCGTCGTAGAAATCGACGGGTACGGGGGAGGCCATGTTCTGAGCAGCCCAGTAGGCGGCGGCTCCGCAGTTGTTGGAGGTAGGTTTGAAGGAGTCGGATGGCGCTCCAATGACTGCGATACGTCCGTTGGAGGAGTTCACGTATGTCTGGCTCACTCCATTAATGAGATTCTCGTATGCCTTTTGGGTGTAAATCCACTGACCCGAAATAGCCCCGGAGCTGTCGACTTGGCCGTGGTAGCCGGAGTCGGTGCCGTCTAAAATTACTGGTCCGCCGGATGCGTAGACCGATGTCGGAGGGGTAGCTACGAGAATTCCGGCAGCAGCAAATGTGACTCCGATGGCTGCGGTTCGAAATGCTTTCATACGGAGGCTCTTTCAGGGCGAGAATTCGTCTGGAGACGAAGAAGGTTCCAGACTTTAGCGCACTCAAATCAAGACTGGCCACCCAGTGTTAGGGCAAGACGCGAAGGGTTACCAAACGCGATCCACCTGCAGAGCAGTAGCCCGTGAAATCACCGGAAGTCCCAAGTTCCCAACGAACGGTTTCGCCCGGCCGTGCGCTAACTGGGCCGTAGAAATGAGCACCGGAGTCAAGATTTCTGAAAATAAAGGTTTGTCCAACGCGGGCAAGTAGTAGGGAAGGCATGACGTCCTCCACAGCGTCGCCGTTGGCAATTCGATCAAGAGTGCCGGGCGGAATCTCAAGTACGACGAATTCCCCTGCGGGAGGCGACGGTTCAGTGGTGGTCGTGGGGGAGGTAGGGACTATCGGAGATCGGGCAATTGGTATAGGCGTAATTTCTGTTGGTGTGGTTGTTTGAGGTGGGGCGGTAACGGTTGGAGCAGGTGGAATTGGGGCGGGTACGACTGAGGTGGTTGTGGTTTCGTTTGTTTCAGGGTTCGCGTCAAATCGATCAGCCGCCGCAGGGGCGGAAATATTTGAATCTCGATCGTTTCCTGAACTGAGGGAGTTCATAGTGGCGGCCGCTTCAATAGATGACGACTCCGCGTTACCAAGTCCTTGGGTAGCCGGCAAAAGCGACTCCGACGTCGTATTCTTCGGGGCCATCGATTCTTCACCGGCGCACGAACAGGAAAGAATACCCACCACAGGAAGGAGGCCAACTACTTTCCGACGGCCCAAAGATCGGCTCACCCGTCCAAGGCTACGCTCAGTAGTGGTTGATCGGAATGGGGTCTTGCCGATTTTTGATTTCCTAAGTGACGAAAGTCTGCTGGGGCCGCCTTTGTCGACCGGCAATCGGTGGGGTGCGGGGTCGAACGTCGATAGGTGCGGCGGAAATTACTCCGGCACAGGTAAATCTCTGTCGGCCGTAGCGGTTAGGTCCGCTGGGTCTCAACGATGGTCGGGGTGAGAGGATTCGAACCTCCGACCTCCACGTCCCGAACGTGGCGCGCTAACCAAGCTGCGCTACACCCCGTAGCGGCTAAGGAGCCTATCCGGCGTCGATTGTTTCTGCCTCAGCAGTTTCAATGTCAGCCGACCCGGTCTCTTCCTTATCGGAGGCTTCTACCGCAACCTCTTCGAGGGGGACACCCTCGGTATATGAAACTCCTGCGACCGCCGCAGTGACGGCTTTACGCAACCGGAGCGCGTCAAGTGGTTTCACGAGCCAGGCTTCGGCTCCGGAGCGTTGCGCCAAAAACACATCAGCATCTCGATCGAGCAACATCACTAAAGGAGTCTCAGGAACTGCGCCCGACGACGCGTCGAGGCGAAGATCCATCGCAACTGCCATTCCGCCCATCGACCCAATTTGAAGGTCGGCGATCACGACGTCGATGTTTCCGATCGCAACGAGCTCGGAAACGAGGCGACCCTCACGACACACGGTGAATGACGTTTCGTTGTCACCGAGAGCTGCAGTGACTTCGTCGACTACCCAGTCGGCATCGGTGGCAAGGAGAATATGCACGTCCGTGAGGCTATCTCAGTGACGCATCACTGCAATTTCTCGCTTGAACTGGTTGAGACAAGTTCATCCGCAAGCTGCAATAAGCCATGCACATCGTGGACGTCTTCGTGCAAGCGACCGACCATTGCCACTTCAGGTAGGTCGGCATTTCGTGCCCTCAACACGGTGCGCTCTGATTCTGCCAAATCTGACTGCCACCTCAACCACTTGGCTGCAGATGCTGGAAGATGCCCCGATGTCCCAGCGTGGATCGAAACTTCTTTGGTTGCGCCGTTCGCAATGAGCGCGGTGGAAGAAATCCCCGCAGAAACAAGTTCGTCGTTAAACCGTGAGATCTCATTAAGTGATTCAGTGGTCGGCGTCGCAACGAGCACAAACGCGGTCGAGTCGCTGCGCCACATCTTCTGCACTGTGATCGCCCGCTGTCGAAATGATGTTTCCATGCCAGTGAATGCGCGAAGAAAATTGACCACATCATTGAGCACATTTGATCCGATTACCCGGCCGACTGCTCTCAGCAGGGGCTGAGTGGCAGCTGACAACAACCGAGCCGCTCGGCCACCAGTTCCCATCAACAGCTTGAATACCTGATGATCGAGGAACTTCACCAACACGTCCGGCGCCTCAACAACGGCCATCGCCTTGTCACTCGGAGGGGTATCAACAACGACAAGGTCGAATGCCTCATCTGACGTCAACCGGTAGACCGCTTCAGTTGCCATGTATTCCTGCGTGCCGCCAAGCGAGGTCGCAATCGATTGAGTAAACGGATTCGCCAGTGCCTCATCGGCCTGGCCAGGGCGAACCGCCGTTGTACGAATGACGCGCTCAAGCTCGGTAGCCGGGTCGAGCATCATTGCCCACAGCTCGCCAGAGATATCATCGGGAAGCACTACTCGGGCAGGGTCAGCGCCGAGGCCATTCTCGAGACCGAGAGCATCACCTAAGCGACGTGCGGGATCGACAGTGATGACCACCACCTTTCGCCCAAGAGTGGCGGCAGCAAGCCCGATGCTCGCAGCCATCGTCGTCTTTCCAACACCGCCTGAACCACAACAGACAATTACTGATCGTTCGCTAATGAGATCGGTAATCATGAAACCGATTCCCCATAAGCAGACTTCGCTAGTTCGGCGACGAGATCTCGGTTAAGGTCAGCAGTTGCAAGTTTCTCAACTTCCATCACGCTGTTGCCGAGGGCATCGACGAATCGGCTGATGTTGTGTCGAGACTGTTGATGGCGGGCGATGGCGGCATCAATCACCTCTGCAACTTCAGAAGGAAGGTGCGAACGCTCTTTCTCCGGCAGGTTGATGAGCAGCTTGTCAGGCTCAACGGCGTTGACGATGGCTCCAGCGAAGGCGACATCAACACTGTGAATGGCCGAAATTAACTCGATCGACTCGTTAACTGGAGTCGTTTCCGCCTTAGTGACGACCACCGCACCACAACGATCAGCATCTATGAGCAGCCGCTGAACATCGAGGGCCTGTTCACGAATCGGACCCCCTTCAACAATGTTGAGCAACCCCGAGACCGACGACAGCATCGACGTCGCATGACCTGTGGCGGGAGCATCAAGAATTACAACATCGTGCTGACCAGCATTCGCGAATTGTTTCACCTTGCCAAGCACCACGAGATCGTGAATTCCAGGGGCAGCAGCGCCAACAACTTCGATCACGCCCGACTGTGCAAGTCGGCGAGCGAAGTTCCCAAAACCTTGGTCAAGCAGGTAATCCTCGAGCGCAGAACCCGCAGACACTGACCGAACATCGACCTCATCAGGACACAACCGATGAAGTGACGATTTGCCGTCGATCGCAACAACAAGCACCTTGAGACCCGCTGCATGAGCTCCGTGAGCGAGTAGAGCGGTGGTTGTCGTGCGTCCAACCCCGCCCTTTCCAAGTACGAGGAGCACTCGCGCTCCCCGCTCTGCCGTCGGTAGTGTTCCATCAGGCAGTAACCACGGGGCAACCGTGTTGCTGGAACCTTTCATCGCAATTTCGACCATTCACATGTTTCTGGAGGCACTTGTGCGCAGATTAGTCATCGCTCTAGGAATCCTGCTCTCCGTGCTTGGATTCGGTGGGGCAGCGGTGTCGGCCGCTGATGATGTCGCACCGGTCGATGTATTGCAGGTCGACGGCCTCCTCGATCACGTCGTTGCGAGTGAAATCATTACCGCCGTTGAACGCTCAGCAACCAATGGGGCTCAGGCGCTCATCTTGCAGGTGAACTCAAAAGGCTCGCTGCTTACCAACGAAGAAATTGATGAAGTGTTGGTCGCCATCGATAACTCGCAGATCCCCGTAGCGGTCTGGGTGGGCCCGACAGGCGCTGATTTACTAGGCGCCTCGGCACATCTTCTTGCCGTTGCCGATGTCAGTGGCATGGCTCCAGGAGCACAAATCGGTGCCCTTGACCCACGAATCATTGCACCTAATGCAGAGGGAGCTGCCCGCATCGCTCCGCTTGCTGGCGACATTGTTGGCCTCAGTGAAGCACGGGACCTCGGCGTGCTCGACCAGCGCGTATCCGACGAGGGCATTGCAACGATTGCGAACATGCTCGATGCCCTCAATGGCTACTCCAACGGTGTGACCACTCTGGTCACAACGGAAGAGGTAGTGACCGAGGAGGGCACGGTGCAACGCAACACCATTGCAACACCTCGATTCTCGAAGCTCGGTCTTTTCGACCAACTCCTTCATACCGTTGCGAGCCCGCCCGTCGCATACCTGCTCCTACTCATTGGGCTTGGTCTGCTGATCTTTGAATTCTTCACCGCCGGCGTCGGCGTCGCCG